>OCTX012284277.1_pt1 | contig 28690 bp, 27 predicted proteins | sample 1539691 | NCBI WGS metagenome assembly OCTX01 (sample SAMN02144231, study PRJEB22623) | gut metagenome | biome: sheep rumen | host: Ovis aries | place: New Zealand
AGGAAGCAGCATAAAAACTGCCCGGCAGCAATACCGGGCAGGAAAAACTTTTTTGTTTTTTCGATTGTCTACTTGACGGGTCGCACACCATTTGTCGAGATGTTTGGGGATCCGATCAGTAATGAAAAGAGATGGCAAACGGCTCCATTAACAGCAGCTTGCTCAAAGATATATGGTGGAGGAACTCCTTCAAAAAGCCATCCTGAGTATTATGAAGGTTCAATTCCGTGGGTTTCTCCCAAAGATATGAAGTCAGATGTTATCACTGATAGCATTGATCATATTACAGAAGAGGCAATAGCGAACAGCACTACAAATCTTGTTCCTGAAGGTTCTGTATTGATGGTTATCAGAAGTGGCATCTTAAAACATGATCTTCCAGTGGCGATAAATGCTGTTCCGGTGACGATCAATCAAGATATCAAAGCATTTATCCCAGGCGAGAGCATTACCGCAAGTTTTTTGAGGAACTATTTTAAGGCTATTGAAGCGGATGTCCTTGCTGGGGTACGTGGAGTAACAGCAGATAATATTGACTTCAAGTCATTTCAACAACGAGAGATTATCATGCCGCCTATGTATTTGCAGATTGCATTTGAAGACTTCTGCAAACAAGTCGACAAATCAAAAATCGCCGTACAAAAAGCTTTGGATGAGGCACAGGTTCTGTTTGATAGCCTGATGCAGCAGTATTTCGGATGATTATAGAGGAAAGGAGCCACGGGGAATGTATTTTCAATCTGTTGATATTACCAACTATGGTAGCATTTCCAATTTTCATTATAGCTTTCGATTTGATGAAAGCGGTCACCCGATTCCACTTGTTCTTATCGGAGAAAACGGTACCGGGAAAACATTGACAATAGCCAACTTGGTGGATGCGCTGATAGAGATCAAGAGAAAAACCTATGGAGAGACTCTCTTTGAAGTAAATGAACAGAACTATTATAAGATTGGATCGAAGAGTTATATCTCGACTGGCCATAACTCTTCCCGTGTTGTTGTTCGGTTAAAGCACGGAGAGGAAATACTGCAGTATACTGACATAATGTCAAATGATCCTAGACGGATAGCTGAAGACGAGTTTATTAAACAGGAAGATATAGGTAATCGTTCTTCTTTCGAGGAAACTGGATACTATAAATCTGCGTCCAGCTCGCTAAAACAAAAGCACTATTCTGAGTTTATTTCTCTGTATTTTCCTGTTGATCGGTTTTATCTTCCGTTGTGGTACAACAATGACAATTACAAGCGGATAGATTATGCAAAGAAAAAGAATATAAATCAACCAGATACCAATATTATTAAGGCTGATATTTTGTCAAATATCAAAGAATGGTTAACATACATATATTTGCAGACAACAATTCAGCTTGTTCAGCTACCCAATGATCATAATCTTCCAGAGGCAATTCGCGGTAAGCAGATGCAAGTAAATGTCGATTCCACTATTCAAAGTACAATAAAGAAAGCTTTGAACGCCATTCTTGGCACAAATGATTATCAGCCTCGGACTACAAATAGACGAAGTCAAACTGTTGCATTCAGTATGTCTGGAATAAACTGCAACGACATTTCTCAGCTCTCCGAAGGACAGATGAGTCTCTTCGCAATTACGCTTTCAATTATCAAAGAATGGGATCTCTTTCATGATAATTTTGAATTAAGTGATATTTGCGGATGCGTAATTATTGATGAAGCTGATCTCGGCTTGCATATCAACTACATGCATGATTGCTTCCCCCGAATGATGCAGCTGTTTCCAAACATCCAATTTATACTGACAACTCACTCTCCGTTTATGATTGCCGGATTATCTGAAGTCTACGGAGAAAACATTGATATTCTGACGATGCCCGAGGGATTGAAAATCTCAGACATTAACGTTTTCAGCGAAGTTCAAAAAGCGCAGGAATTAGTTTTTGATGGAATCAATCAACTCCGCGAAGAGGACAAAAAACTAAAAAGCGAGATAGAACAACTACGTCAGATGCAAAACAAGATTGTTCTATATACTGAGGGCACAACAGATACAATCCTGTTAAAAAAAGCCCTAGGAAAACTCGCCATAGAAGATCTGCCGTTGAAAATCAATTCTGCATCTCAGAATCGTGGAAAACACTGCGACGATGCGATTAAAAAACTGTTAGCAACACTACAGGAAAACCCGTGCGTGAATAACACTATAATCGGTCTCTTTGACAGGGATGCCGATCCGCCTGTTGAGCTTATTGATGTGTTAGGAAACAAAGTAAAGCTGATTGATTATGAATTTGTAAAATTGGGTGCACACATATACGCTTTTGCATTGCCGGTACCGCATAATCGCCCGGAAACAGACCAGATTTCGATTGAACACTATTTTACTGATAAAGAAATCATGACAGAAAATGAGAAACATCAACGTTTGTTTTTGGGAAGAGAGTTTTATCCTTCCGGAAACCACGTTGATGATACAAAGGATTATAATTATAAAAAAAACATTTCTCGTTATTGTGGCACTATTCGAATTATTGAACATGAGCAAAAAGCTTTTGTCACTGACAAAAAAGGTAACGGTGACTTCAGTTTATCCAAGCAGCATTTTGCCGAGGCAATCCGCGATGACAGACCGGGCTTTGATCAATTCGATTTTTCAGAGTTTAGAAAAGTATTTGATGTGATTAGAAAAATACTTGTTGCTGAACAAGAGGCGCACTCCTAATATTTATCAATTAAGAAAGACTCTGTCCAATGAGCAAGCCAGTCAAAGGAAGAATAAAGAACAATTCTATGGTTTGTTTCTGGCGAGAACGCCATAAGGAGGCTATCCCGTGACCAACTTTGACCTCTTCACAAAAGAACAGGACCTCGCTCCATTCGCGGAACCGGCTGCAGCTGCGGAGCGCATCTATCAGATAGACCCGGCGGCTTGCGTGCTGAACTGCCGCCGGGCGATGGAGACTGCGGTCAAATGGATGTATTCCGTTGACGGCGCGCTGGTGATGCCCTATCAGGACAACCTCATAAGCCTGATGAACACGGACGAATTCCGGGACGTCGTGGATGACAACCTTCTCCGCCGCATGGATTATATCCGGAAGACCGGGAATGCCGCCGCCCATGCTGGGCGGAGGATCACGAAGGAGCAGGCCGCGCTGTGCCTGGAGAACCTCTATATCTTCCTGGATTTTGTGGCCTACTGCTATTCCGATGATTATCACGAAGGCACATACGATCCTTCCCTGTTGGAGCAGGAGCCTCCGATAGCCATGCCGGTCATCGATACTGAGGCGGAGCTGAAGCTGGAAGAGCTGATGGCGGAAAACGCCGCCCTGAGGGAGGAACTGACTGCCCGCCGTGTTGAGCAGCAGCAGACCTATGTCCCGAAGCCGCTGGATATCTCCGAGTATAAGACCCGCAAGCTCTATATCGACGCCATGCTGGAGGACGCCGGCTGGATCGAAGGGAAGAACTGGATCAATGAGTATGAGATCCCCGGCATGCCCAACAAATCCGAGGTCGGTTATGCGGACTATGTGCTGCTGGGCGATGACGGGCGGATCCTTGCTGTGATCGAGGCCAAGCGTACCTGTGTGGATGTGGCCAAGGGCCGCCAGCAGGCAAAGCTGTACGCCGATCTGATTGAACAGAAGCAGGGCCGCCGTCCGGTGGTGTTCCTGACCAACGGCTTTGATACCCGCATCGTGGACAACCAGTACCCGGAGCGCAAGGTTGCTGCTTTCTATTCCAAGCGGGATCTGGAAAAGCTGTTCAATCTGCAGAGCATGCGGAGCAGTCTGAAATACATCGTCGTGGACAAGCAGATCGCCGGACGCTACTATCAGGAGGCGGCGATCAAGGCCGTGTGCGAAGCCTTCGGGCAGAAAAACCGGCGCAAGACGCTGCTGGTCATGGCTACCGGTTCCGGTAAGACGCGGACGGTCATTGCTCTGGTGAAGGTACTGCTGGAACAGGGCTGGATTAAAAATGTGTTGTTCCTGGCCGACCGGAATTCCTTGGTCACGCAGGCGAAGCGGAACTTTGTGAATCTGCTGCCAGATCTGTCGGTGACGAACCTCTGCGAGGAGAAGGATAACTATACGGCGCACGGTGTGTTCTCCACCTATCAGACGATGATGAACTGCATCGACTCTGTACGGGATGAGGAGGGCAAGCTGTTCTCCTGCGGCCATTTCGATCTGGTGATCTGCGACGAGGCCCACCGGTCAATCTACAACAAGTACAAGGATATTTTCAACTATTTCGATGCGCCTCTGGTTGGCCTGACCGCCACACCAAAGGACGAGATCGATAAGAATACCTATGCCATTTTTGAATTGGAAAGCGGCGTACCGACCTATGGCTATGAGCTGGCTCAGGCGGTGCAAGACGGATATCTGGTGGATTTCATGTCGGTGGAAACGACACTGAAATTCATCCAGCAGGGCATCGTCTACGATGAGCTGTCTGAGGAAGATAAGGAAATCTACGAGGATACCTTTGAGGACGAGAACGGCGAGCTGCCGGAAAGCATCGCATCCTCCGCGCTGAACGAATGGATCTTCAACGAGGATACAATCCGTGAGGTCCTGAATATTTTGATGACGCACGGGCTGAAGATCGATTACGGCAATAAGATCGGGAAGACCATCATCTTTGCCAAGAATCACACCCACGCGGAGAAGATCCTCGAAGTGTTCGGCAAGGAATATCCCCATCTGAACGGTTACGCCAAAGTCATCGACAACTATATGACCTACGCCCAGAGCGCCATCGACGAATTCTCCGATCCCAAAAAGATGCCGCAGATCGCGATTTCTGTGGACATGCTGGATACCGGTGTCGTTCTACCAGCGTTTGGGTTATGTGCATGACCGCGGAAACCGCATAAACACGGACTTTCTGGCCCATTTCTCTTCAAAAAACACATTTCATAATCCTCGAAAATCTACGGATTTTTTCTAAAATATTCTTTCGCGCACAAGTATATAAACGAGCACCTGGATACCTCCGGGCAAAACTCGAAGAACGATGTACCTCCGGGCAAAACTGTTATTGAAAGTGTTCAGCTAAATGAATATAATAGAGACAGTGGTGTTGTAAGACAAAATGAGGAAGAGAATATGAAACTTCTGACAACTACAGAAACAGCAAAGCGCTGGGGAATATCTGCAAGGAGGATCGCTCTCCTATGTAGCCAGGATCGTGTCAAAGGAGCAGAGAAGGTCGGGAATACATGGCTTATCCCGGATAATGCCGAAAAGCCGCAGGATCCAAGAAAAAAGAATACAGCTGGGGCAAAGAAGCCAGTTAAGTGAAAGAAGGAAATACTATGGAGCACAAAAGACTATACGTTGTAGATAATTCATCTGAGGAGCAAAGCGTAAAGAAATACCTTACAGAATGGTGCTCTGTATCAAAGCAGATGGATATTGCGACCGGCTATCTTGAGATTGGTGGTCTTCTTGATTTGGATCAGAATTGGCAGAAACTGGAAAAGATCAGGATTATTCTCGGAAATGAGGTTACAAAGAGAACCAAAGAAGTCATTGATAAAGTGGTTGAATCAATGCTTTCTCGTCTGAATGATAGCGTAGATGACGAGCAGGAACGTAATGAATTTCTGATTGGTGTACCAGCGATAGTTGATGCCATGAAGACCAGGAAGATTGAATGCCGGGTCTACGACAAAGATAAGTTTCATGCTAAAGCATACATCACATATTTCCGTGACGACTACAGGGATCAGTTCATCTCATCAATGAACCTGCCGAACGGCTATGCGCTGGTTGGCTCGAGTAATTTCACGCATGCTGGCCTTACTAAGAATATTGAGCTAAACGTTCAGGTAGACAATGAGGTCGCTGAGCTGCAAGAGTGGTTCGAAGAGCGGTGGCAAGAAGGCGTGGATATCACAGAGGCAGTGCTCCAGGTCATTGAAAACCATGTTAAGGAATACAGCCCTTACGATGTGTACCTCAGATCCATGTACGAATACTTTAAGAGTCGTGAAGAGACAGTGTCGGAATGGGAAAACCACGAATCGGTTGTCTATCCAGGTCTTTCTCAATATCAGAAAGACGGATATAACAGTCTGGTAGAAATCGCGAATCATTATTCTGGCGCATTCCTGTGCGATGGTGTTGGTCTGGGTAAAACATTTGTGGGATTAATGCTGATCGAACGGTTTGTGAAGAAGGAGCGTAAGAATGTTGTGCTGATGGTTCCGGCTTCCGCGAGAATATCAGTCTGGGAGACCACTATCAAAAAGTATATTCCGGAGATTCTGGAAGGTTTCTATCCCTTCAAGATCATTAACCACACAGATTTGCTTTTGGAAAAGAATGAGAACCTCATGAACCAGATTGCTGAGCAAGCGGAGATTGTTGTAATAGATGAGGCGCATCATTTCAGAAATAGATCATCGAATAGATATAGAAAACTGTTTGATATGATGGCGGCAGGACGCCAGAAGCAGATGTTTATGCTTACGGCGACGCCGATCAATAATAGCTTCCTGGATCTGCAGCATCTTATTGAGCTGTTTACGCATCGTCAGGAAGACTATTTTGCTGCAGCACCGCTGGGAATTCATAGTCTTGCCGGCCACTTTAAAAAGATGGAAGCGAAGCTGTCCGCAATGACCGGAACGAGCGTTTCAGACTCTGTTGATGTTTCTGATGATATTTTCCGCGGTGACCAGCTGGTTAATCAGTTAGTGGTGCAGAGAAGCCGGGCGTACGTCAAAAAGAGCCTCTCAAACGAAGAAGGCGCAAAAGTACTCTTCTCAATACGCCAGGCACCAATCGTTGCTAATTATTCTCTACGTAAGTCCTATGGAAGCCTGATTGATCATTTCGTGGATTCCTTTTATAGAAAAGACAAGAAGACCGGGAAAAACCTGCCAATCCTAGCGTTGGCGGTGTACTCTCCCTATGAAGATATATACTTTATTGGCGATAAATCGAAAATTGATGAGATGGTTTCTGGCCGGCAACAGCAGGTGGTTAATCTGATCCGGCAGCTACTCCTGAAGCGATTCGAAAGTTCTATAGAGGCGTTTGCAGAGACTTGTATTCGTATCTATGCAAGGCTCCGGAAGTTTATGGTGGATTATCAAGAGTACGGTAATACAAGACAGATCGAACGTTTCATGAATAAACAGGAGGCTATAAGCCAGTACGTAGATCAGTTTATAGAAGGTGATATGGGTTCCAATAGAGAGGAACTTGAGGATGATCTGCCAGATTATGTCTGGGATGTTGAAGAGAATCTGGATGTTTCTGATTTTGATATTCGCGCGATGCTCGACGACACCATTCTCGATATGGAAGTTCTAGCTGAGTTCATACAGGATATCATGGGCTTTAAACCGGAGAATGATGATAAGATTCGTGAGCTGAAGCGGATCTTGAAAGAAGATCCCAGGGTTGCGGGAAAGAAGGTTATTATTTTCTCTGAGTTCCGGGCAACAGCAAAGTATATTTATAGAGAACTACTCAGAGACGGATTTGATCATATTACAGAAATAGATGGTCAGAGCAAGGGTAATCGCCACGATCTGGTCCAGAGATTTGCGCCTTATTATAATGATAAATCTTCTTCGGAAGTTGAGGATGAGATCAACATCCTCGTAGCTACGGATGTTCTGGCAGAGGGCTTAAACCTGCAGGATGCATCCTGCCTAATTAACTATGAATTGCATTGGAACCCGGTACGCCTCATGCAGAGAATCGGCCGTGTTGACAGACGAAGAAACGCAGAGACAGAGGAAAGGCTGTTGCACGATCATCCAGAGCTGTCTGAAGGCAGGGAAAACGCATATTATTGGAACTTTTTACCGCCTACAGAATTGGAACAGCTGCTCTCCTTGTATCGAACGGTATCTAAGAAGACTCTTCGTATTTCTAAAACGTTTGGCATTGAAGGAAAGAAGCTCCTCACTCCGGAAGATGACTATGAGGCTTTGAAAGAATTTAATTCACAGTATGAGGGAGAGACCTCCACTGATGAAGAGATGGCGCTGGCCTACCAGGATCTTCTGACCGAGAATCCGGACTATGAAGACAGGATTCAGGAGCTTCCAAAGAAAATGTATAGCGGTAAGACGGCTGCCACTCGTAATGGGTATTTCTTCTGCTATGAACTGCCGACTAAGAGAGCAGATGGAACGTGGTCTGATGGAGACGGCCTGTATCGTTGGTATTTAGTTGATCCTGGAACAGACAACGTGTTCGATGGAGTATATGATATCTGGAAAGCGATTCAGTGTGATAAGGAAGAACCTAGGAGGCTCGAAACAACAGAAGAAGACTTTGCAGCAGTCAGAAAGACCGTGGAACGTCACATTAAGAAGTCTTATATGAGGGCAGTACAGGCGCCTTTAGGAGTAAAACCGAGGTTGGTCACTTGGATGCAGCTGTGCTAACGGAGGAACAGAGATGAGCGTTGACATCAGAAAAGTAAAAGATATGAATGGGTTGATCACTTATTTGGCCGAAAAGCTAAGCTGGCGGATCGACCTTGATGACTTTGAAGATATAGAGGATATTGCTTACGATTTTGAAGCAGAAGACATCGGACTCAAAGAAGAAGCTTTTGTAAAGATCCAGTCACTCCGTCAGCTTCCGCCTCTTGTAGACGGACAGAAATGGGGCATCTTTTGTGTGGAATTTGATAGCAAAAGATTTGAAGTAACTGCGCTTAGGAAGATTCTTTCTGGGCTAATTCCTAAGCGACGTAATTCTGCAGATCATGCAGTGTGGGACCAGAAAGACCTCTTGTTCATTTGCTTCTGGGGGAGCAATAATGAGAGAACAATCGGTCTTGCACATTTTGAAGATGTTGGATCAGGACTGCCGCAGATCAAGATGATATCTTGCTGCCCTGCAGTTGAAGATTTTACACAAATCAAGGTGTTTGAAGATCGCCTTAAAAATTTGAAGTGGCCGGCAAATTATGTGGATCATAATAAATGGCAAGAAGACTGGTCTAGTGCATTTACCACTGGCTATAAACAGACTATACAAGATGCATCAACGTTGACAGTCCAACTTGCTGTAGAAGCGCAGGCAATCAAACAGAGAATCTTAGAAATTCTTGAAGTGGAGACATCTAATGGGTACGTTCACCTGTTATATGAGAAGTTTAAAAATACTCTAATTCATGATATGACAGAGAAACAGTTCGCAGATATGTATGCGCAAACAGTGGTGTACGGACTTTTTTCTGCGCGCTGTATGGATGATACCCAAGAGGATTTTAGCGCTGCTGAAGCTGTAGAGTGTATCCCTAACACAAATCCATTCCTAAAGAGTTTAATGAAAGAATGCTTGGGATCACAAAACAACAGTAAGCTTTCTTTTGATGAGCTGGAAATTGGTAATATTATTGATCTTCTTGTTCATACAAAAACAGATGCTATTATTCAAGATTTTAATAGACAAACCGGTGGAGGCCGAGAAGATCCAGTCATCCACTTCTACGAGGAGTTTTTGACGGCTTATGATAAAGAGCAAAAAGTTCAGCGAGGAGTATATTATACCCCACAGCCTGTAGTTAATTTCATAGTAAGATCTGTTGATTCGATTCTAAAAAAAGAATTTGATTATGTCGACGGACTTGCTTCAACTGAACAGAAAAAGATTAAAATTACTCGGCGAAGCAAAAAGAGAGTTGATGGTTTTTATTATAAGGATATTGAAGATACTGAAGAAGTCCCCGCCGTACAAATACTTGACCCTTCTACTGGAACCGGTACTTTTATTAGGCAGACCATTATTCAGATATATGAAAACTTTAAGAAGAAAAACTGCCAGCTTAATGAGCATGATCTTCATCGAGCATGGAATCAATATGTCCCGGAGCACTTGCTTCCTCGATTAAATGCATTTGAATTAATGATGGCCCCTTATGCTGTTGCTCATATGAAGCTAGCAATGGTTTTAAAGGATACGGGATATGATTTTGAAAGCGATGCTAGATTGAATGTTTATCTGACAAATACTCTTGAGAAACCAGGCAAAGCAGACGGACAGCTAACGCTATTTGAGGACCCGTTAGCATCAGAATCTATTGCAGCAAATGCTGTAAAGAAAAATAATGGTATAAGTATATTGATCGGAAATCCGCCCTATGCAGGAGAGAGTTCCAATAAAGGCGAATGGATTCTTTCTTTGATGGAAGACTATAAATATGAGCCAGGAACGAACTTGAAATTGCAGGAGGCTAATTCCAAGTTTGTAAATGATGATTATGTAAAATTCTTGCGTTATGCCCAGGAAATGCTTGTCAATGCGGGTGCTGGCATACTTTGCTTTATCAATCCGCATGGATATATTGACAGCCCTACATTTAGAGGTGTTCGCTACAGTATGCTTCAAGTATTCCAGGAGATATATATCCTGGATTTACATGGTAATAGTAAGAAGAAGGAAAAGGCACCCGATGGTTCAAAAGATGAGAATGTTTTTGATATTCAGCAGGGAGTATGCATAAATTTATTTGTTAAGAAAAAAAATAGTCGGCAAAAATGTAGAGTCTTCCACGCTGACCTTTATGGGCTTAGAGAAAAGAAATATCAATTTCTAAATAACACTCTTTTCGAAGATGTCGAGTGGCGCGAAGTTCCGCTTGTTGAGCCTTTATATAGTTTTAGTTATGAAAAAAATGCGATTGAAGACGAATATAATAAAGGGTTTTCAGTAAGAGACCTATTCCCGCTTGGGACTTTAGGCGTTCTTAGTAAGAGAGATTCGCTGGTTGTGGCGTTTCATGAAGACGAGCTAATTCAAAAAATGAAATTCTTTTTGGATAGTACCAAAAGTACTGCTGAAGTATGTGAGCAGTTTAAGATTCCAGTCCGCGATAAGGATAAATGGGATGCAGAAAGTGCTAGAGAGCTATTAAGAAACAGTGATTATGAAAGAAAAATAGTTTTTGAACACTATAGGCCGTTTGACATAAGACCTCTACTATATGATCCGGATATTATTGCTAGACCAAACGTAAAGGTCCTTCAGCACATGACTAATAAAGACAATTATGCGCTTGTGCTATGCCGGCAGGGTGGAGCATCTAACCTCGATAATTGGGATTGTGCTTTTGTTGTTAATAGAATTAGTGATCAGAATATTTTCAGAAGAGGTGGCGGCACTGTTCTTCCATTGTATTTATATGAAGAACAATTCGGGGCCGAAAAGAAAACACCGAATTTTAACAAGGATATACTGAGATCAATTGAGACATCAGTGGGAAAAACCTTAGGAGAACCTGGATTTTCACCAGAGGATTTACTTGGATATATTTATGCAGTGTTGCATTCTAATCAATACAGAAACACCTATCAAGAGTATATGAACAAGGAGTTTCCACGTGTATTATATCCAGCTGATTATAGGAGATTCTCTGATTTGGCTCAACTCGGTACAGAGTTAATTAAGGTTCATACAGGATTTGAGGATTTGGATACAAGTAAATACCATTTTGAACCTAAAGGAACGAATATAGCAGAAAAGACTACATATAAGAATAGTCGCATATATATTAATAAAGCTCAGTATTTTGAGCCTATCTCACCAGAGGTATACTCTTTGACTATAGGTGGAAATTCTCCTCTTCAAAAATGGCTTAAAGACAGAAAAGGCACTTGCTTAAGGGAAATGGATGTAGAAGTGTTTAAGACCATTATTGCGGCAATCGAAAAAACGATAATTGTCATGGGGAAAATAGATGAGATAATTGATTTATAACAGGTATTAAAATGAAGGATAAGCAAAAATATTTATTACTGAGATATTCTTCTGGGTATGTACGGGATTGTATTCTGCAACATCGTCAGGTGCTTCAAGAAAAAGGGTTTTGTTGGTATGGGAAAATAGGAAACGTACCATCTGATCGGATATTAAATACTGTTTTTGGTGAGCCGGAACCTCAAATGGTTTTATACCGTAAAAACGCAGCATACCTTTGCAGGATGGATAAGTACTCTCTAAAGAAACCCTCTGAGGGAACTCCAACATATTATGAAACAGAAGGAATTTTTCCAAGCATTTATTTTCGGTTAACTGCCATTGATGAATGTGATCCTATCATTTTTCATGATTCGATTGTTGTAAGTACAGGAACATTTGTGGAAGATGTAGTCTATCATTCTCGAATCCCGTTTATGTTATGCCAGTATATTGACGAGTCAAAACACGAGCTATTAGACAGTCGAGATTGTCGATATAGAAAAGATGAGTTCTGCACATGTCGTTCGTGTGTAAACTATGGTTGCTTTTGTGAAAGACCTTCTACTTGCAAAAAACAGAGACGGTAGTTATTAGAAACCTGAAGGATTGAGAAGTGCACGAAGATTAGGGTAAATGAATAAATGGCAAAATTGGGAAAACTAAAAGAAGTAAGCATACGCGATGTGTGGCCTCATGAACAGTTTGATTTTTCTAAGTGGCTGGCACAAGAAGAGAACATCCAGGAGCTTGGTGACACACTGAACTTGTCACTCACTGATATTGAAACTGAGAAGTTTGTCGGTAGCTATCGTTGTGACATTCTTGGAAAGGATGAGCTGACCGGGAAGATAGTTCTTATCGAAAACCAGCTGGAGCCCACAAACCATGATCATTTGGGAAAGATCATAACATATGCATCTGGACTGGACGCCTCGGTAGTTATCTGGATCGTAGAGTCTGCACGAGATGAACACGCCAGCGCTATTGAATGGCTTAATAAGCACACCTCTGATGATTTGGCTTTCTTCTTGGTTGAGGTTCACGCATACACAATTGGGGATTCATTACCGGCGCCATACTTTAAAATCATAGAGCAACCAAATGATTTTACCAAGACTGTGAAAAGCATCTCAAAAAGTGGTGATCTATCGGGAACACAAGAGGCCAGACTTGATTTCTGGACTAAATTCAATGATGTCCTGGAAGCAAACGGGAAGCCGTTCAATAAAAGGAAGGCTTCTACTGATCACTGGTATGAAGTCGCGGTTGGAACGTCGCAAGGGCACATATCAATTGATCTCGTGAATAAAGAACATCGTGTAAGAGTCGGCTTCTGGATTGGCGATAACAAAGAACTCTTTGATAGTCTCTATCAGAACAGAGAGGCTATTGAGAGTGATTTTGGGAACGAGCTTATCTGGGATCGTTTGGATAATAAGAAAGCGTCATTTGTTTGTACATATATCAAGGGCTTGGATTTTAAGAAGCAGGATAACTATCCTAATCTCATGCAGCAGATCATTGATACGGTGGTAAAACTGAGGGATGTAATAAAAAAGCATTTGTAATTAAAGTGATAAGCAAAAGAACCTCCGGTGCTACCCATGGTGCCGGAGGTTCTTATTACAATCTTTGCACGGTTGCCGGAAATTTTAGGTCTTACCAGGCGAGACCGAGCGCTTCATATTGCTCCTTTAAAAAATCTTCAACATCTTCGATGTCCCACAGAAAGGTGAAATTGGAATCATATCCGCCCCATTCATAAAAGCCAGTTTGCAAATCCATGACCATGTAACCGGAGAAACGATCTCCGTATTCGTCATGGTATACATACTGATGAAAGTGCCGGAACCCTTTCTGGATGTGGTAGCCGATTTTGTGTGCGCGACGTCTTAAAGTGCTTTCTGAATACATAATGTACCTCCTTCAAAATAATGGAATTGTTGGAGGGTAGCGTTTCATATCCTTGCCAAACCACACCGGGCCCAGCCTTGCCATGACGATTCATAAGATATGAAACTCATTATGTTTTGCGCTGTAGTGTTCTGTTTTGACCGTGCGATTGTCTTGCGTAATTAGTATATCATACCTAGGGTGGTATGAAAATGGAATAAGACCCAGCCCGACCAGATTTTCCAGCCGGGCTGGTAGAGATTATTTTGTATCGTTGTGCAGCTCGATGCCGTTGATAACGCCTCTGTAATATGCTTCACTTGCGAGGCCGGCATGCAGATCATCCAGGGCATTCACCAGCTCGTTGAGCTTTTTGCCCTGCTTGTCCGGAAGCTCGGCGCGGAGAGCATAGAACATTTTATTGAATTCCCACTGTGCCTGGCGATACTCGTCAGATTCGACGTAGCTCTTCATGGCGGGGTCAAAGGCATCCTTAATACAGTCTTTTAATTCCAGAAACATTGTAAATCCTCCGTTCTGAAAAGATAGCTAGGTTTACGGTGTTACATAAACAAGTGAAAAGCTATCATTCAGATCTTCGGATTCATCGCTTTTGCGCTGATGTTTCAGTAAATAGCACTGTCGGATCCGCACAACATATTCGCGGACTTGACCGGGCGGCGAGAGACCAATGTTGACAAAAGCAGCGGCATATTGTATTTTATTGTGCCATGGCAGTGCCAATAACCGAGGGCGGTTTTGCCAAACATGGTACAGATAGTGGAAAAGCAGGTGCGCTAATCCTGATAGGCTGTGCCCGGCCTTGTCCCATACGGCACGCATCATCTCAGTAATTCTTGAGAAAGTATCCCGCATCCGTTCGAACATTTCAGCAAACATATCCCGGAAGTCAAAAAACTTAGATATCGCTGCTGAAATACCGCTTATGTCAAAGGAAAGAGCTGCTTGTCCAGCAAAAAGACTAATTGCAGATCTTGCCGGTTCGATCGATTCTGCCAGAGAAGGACCAATTGCTTCTATTGCGGCATTGGCCATACCTGCGCAGCTTTCGGAGATAGCCGTATTTGCTGCGAGCATTTCCTTGGCGCTTTCCGCAACGGAAGTGATCCCTTCCATAGCGTTGCTCTCAATGAGCGGTTTTACAGACTCTACAATTGATGTCTGAGCCTGGAGCGAATTGCCAAGTGCGGCTGTCACAGAAGAATCGAGCGCGATGGTGCTGCAGAGGTTTTTTGCCATTGAAGAAATGCTCTCTACGGCAGCAGGGCGGATTGCTTCTGTTAAAGCGGGACTTAGGGCAATAGAATCTCGCAGGCGTTCCGCAGCGGTGGTCATCCCTTCCATGGCACAGGTAGAGACGAGCGGTTTTATAGATTCCGCTATACGGCTCATGCTGTTGGACATGGATTCGGAGACGGCGCTTGCGTAAAGACCGGTGGCGAGGGCGGGCTGGATGCTTTCAGATAACCTACGGCAAGTATCCGACAAAGATGCCGATGCTGCCCGTATTGCACTTGAGTCCCAGGTCGGGATCGTGCTGTTAATATCTGAAAGGCCGGATATGGCTGTAGAAGGGACGTCTATAACAATCTTGTTCTTATAGACCTTGTCGTCATCTTCTGACAGATCAATGTCGTATGTATCGTAATTCTCATCCATTTTTTCACCTCCTCTCCCACGATGTTTTACATAACTACTGTGGAATTATATCAAACTACATCTAGTGTGTCAAATAAATATAAAACACAAGATATTGTGGTTTTATCCACATTCTTTCCACAGAGTTATGCACAATTCAAGCGACCTGGAACAGTCGTATGATTTGTATTTCGAAGGACTCCATATTGCGGGGCCCGTACTGAACTCTTTTCCAAAAGTAATCCATGATGTTGAAAGACGCTTCTAACGAAGTGCAGAACGTATCCTGGATCTCTTCTGGTCGGGTAATCTTTAAATATCTGATCAGCGGTGGCGGCGCGATCGCATATTTTGCGAATAGGTCGGCTTCCGCTTCTTCAATCTCTGAGTTACTATCATCGGGATTGTCATGATGGCCACGGTAAATGTGACCGATCTCGTGAAAAATCGTCCACCGAATTCTTCCTTCATTTCCAGTTGCATCATTATAGTAGATGACATACTGATACATTTCGGTCTCGGGATTCATTTCCACCTTTGAAAACCCATCTGGATCTTCGTTATAGGCGTCGATCAACTCTTCTGGTGAAAGAGATGAGTACGGCCTGAGAACGTAGTGCAGTTTCCGAGCGATTTCAAAGCAGTCAATCGGCCAGGTATGAATGTCACATTCTTCAAACATGTCGGCGACGTCTTGCTTTACCTCATCGCATTGAGAATGAGTCAGTGGTCCTCTCAAAGTGAAATCCTTTCTAGGACTCAATCTCAAACAGAGCATTGACGAGGTCGGCCTTCTGCTTCTTAGTCCACTTCTTTGCATTGCGGGCGATCGCACGCTGAGTACGATAGTACTCAATCTCCGGATCAGATTCTTCTGTCTCATGACCAAGTAAAAAGTCAGAGGTCGTATGAAGAACCTTTGCGATGTTCGCAATGATCGGACCCTTGGGGGTACGTTCTCCTTTAATGTATCGGGACATAGAAACCTCTGTTACACCGATCCTATCTGCAAGCTCGCGCTGAGATAGTCCTTGCTGTTCTAGTAAATCAGAGATTCTTGTACCGAGTGTGGCGTTGGCTTTTTCCATTTTGTTTACCTCTTTTCTAATTTAGATTTGCACATGCTCTGTCACAGCATTTTGCAGGGTGACTGTTTATTTATTTTATAAGGGAGCTTCGTCTCACTGCCCGCACGCCTTACGATCATATGATCTGCGCCGGCAGGTGTTGAGCAACCGTCCCTTTGGGTTCATATTGCAGCACCAACTGTCGTCTGGCTAATGGACCGGAGCTTGGTCCGAAGCATCGATGCAAGTCTGTCTCTATATTCAATTATTATGTAGAATCTTCTGATTTACCGAAAGTATAACAGAACTTACCAAATGTGTCAATAGTGCAATTCGTTTGGAAAGTTTTTTGAGGAGGAAAAAAGATCAAAAACCCGCATAAAATAAGGGATTTGGAGATTTTGAAGGAAGAAAAGTAAAAATAAATGGAAAGTGTGTTGTTGACAACTGACCGAATGTAATATATAATCCAAGAAAACTTACCGAATGTGTCCAGCACATCGGGGAAAGGAGGAAGGCGATGAACGTCAGAATGCTCAAGGCCAAGCGCGTCGAGCAGAATCTTCGTCAGAAGGATCTTGCAAAAGCGCTGGGGATCACCGAGAAGGCGATGTGTCATAAAGAGTGCAGCCCGGAGAACAAGTTCAAAGCGCAGGAGATGTTAACTCTTGTAAAACAGCTAAACTTATCGTTCTCGGAGTTTGACGCTATTTTTTTTGACCGAGGGCTAACCGAATGTTTAAGACGAACAACGGTTGCTAAAACGAACGGTGCGCCGAGACCAAAATAATAGAACGGCTCATAACTGCTCGACCTGGCAGAAGAGAAAGTTGTGAATCGTTCCATCACTTACGGCCATCATACCACATATGGCCGGGAAAGGAAACTGAAAATGGATAAAGTTTTCATTTGTTCTCCGTACAAGGGGAACCCTAAGAAGAATCTTGAGAATGCGATCGGGTATTGCCGGATGGCAGACATCTACAGCAAGCTACCCATCGCACCGCACGTATATTTCACCCGGGTATTCCCGGAGGAAGGCTGGCGCGGAAGATATACCGGGATGTCCTGGGGTAAGGATCTCATGAAGCAGTGCAAAGAGATCTGGATCTTCTGCAACGAACTGACCGAGGGCATGATCGAGGAAATCGAAGAAGCCAAGAAGCTCGGCCTGAACATGAAATTTTATAACACTGACAGGGAGGAAATAACTCATGCAAACTACCTCATTCACACCGAACTTGGTCCCGCTTATCGAAGAGTTATCGCAGAATCTTACGGCGATCGCTTCTATGTTGAAGGCGGATATGGAAAATGCAGCACCTGCACTCGCGGAAAAGACGCAGAGCACACAGACACCGGAAAAACAGAGCCCGAAGTCAAAGTCCAGCACACAGAAGAAGGAAGCGGCAGTCCCAGCGGATTCTTCAGCAGACTCTTCGGAAGAAAGTAAAGCGGTCTATACGATCGAGCAGGTCAGGGCGGTCCTGGCAGAAAAGTCTCAGTCAGGATTGACGGCCCAGGTGAAGGATCTCCTTCAGAGCTTCGGATCTGTGAAACTCTCCGGTATTGATCCGGCCCGCTACGGCGAGCTGATTGAAGCAGCAAAGGCGCTGCAGTAAGGAGGAGCAGATGCCACCTATCACACATAGTGTCCTGGGTGCGTCTGCGGCGGAGCGGTGGATTCACTGTCCACCCTCTGCCCGGCTCACTGCAGGCATGCAAGATGAAGAGACGTCCTTTGCTGCGGAAGGAACTGCGGCACATGCCCTCTGTGAATGGAAAGTTCGCAGGGCCCTGAAGATGAGAGCCGGCAGACGGCCGACATCCGATTACTGGACCGATGAGATGGAAGAATGCACCGACGACTACCGGGATTACATCATGGATCTCGTCGGGCAGGCCAAGCAGATCTGTAAGGACCCGGTCACCATGATCGAACAACACCTGGATTTTTCCTGCTGGGTCCCAGACGGGTACGGCACCGGAGACTTCCTTCTGGTCGCGGATGGCGAGCTGAACATAGTGGATTTTAAATTCGGACGTGGCGTGCCGGTCTATGCCGATCACAATCCGCAAATGATGCTGTACGCACTCGGCGCTTTAGAGCTTTTCGATATGCTCTACGACATTCAGACGGTCACGATGACCATCTTCCAGCCGCGGCTTTCAAATATCTCCGTCTGGTCCATCGATGCAGATGAATTGTACAGATGGGCGGAGGAAGATCTAAAGCCCAAAGCAGAGATGGCATCAAAAGGGGAAGGCGAGTATACGCCAGGATCTTGGTGCCGTTTCTGTAAGGCGAGAAACCAGTGCCGGGCCCGGGCAGAGTCCTTCCTGGAGCTTGCACGAATGGAATTTAGACCGCCTGCTCTTCTGTCAGATGAAGAGATCGCGGAGGTTATGCAGCAGGCAGAGGAACTTTCCCGCTGGGCTAGCGATGTCATGGCATACGCTACGGCGGCCGCGATCGAGGACGGCAGACACTTTGAAGGTTACAAGATCGTCGAAGGCAGATCTGTCCGAAAGTTCACGGACACGGTAGCGGTTGAGAAAGCCGCGAGGGATGCCGGGTATACGGATATCTACAACAAGAGCCTGATCACACTGACGGCTTTTGAAAAGCTGATGGGCAAGGAGGTCTTCCAGGATGTTTTGGGACCGTATGTTGAAAAGCCCAAGGGCAAACTCACGCTCGTTCCGGTGAGCGATAAAAGACCGGAAGTCACTATCACTAACGTCGAAGACGAATTTACCGAATAATGGAGGATTTTTATTATGGCTAAGTTAATTAACGGAACACGAGTAGTTACCAATGAAGTACGTGCATCCTATGCACATGTGGCAGAGCCGGTCTCTGTGAATGGCGGCGACCCGAAGTATTCGATGTCGGTCATTATTCCGAAGGATGACAAGGAGACCCTGGATCTTATTAACAAGGCGATCGATCAGGCGATCACGGACGGCATCGCGAAGTTTGGCGGCAAGCGTCCCAACAAGGCAGTGCTGAAGCTCCCGCTTCGTGACGGCGATGTAGAGCGCGAGGACGAGGCTTACCAGGATTCCTTCTTCATCAACTGCAACAACAAGACGGCTCCCCAGGTTGTGGATGCGTCTCGTCATCCGGTCGATCCCGGCACCATCTACTCTGGCTGCTACTGCAAGGTCAGTATTCAGTTCTATGCGTTCTCCGTGAACGGGAACAAGGGCGTGGCCGCGGCACTCGGAAACATCCAGTTCATTCGTGATGGCGAGAGCCTGGGCGGTGCACATATTACCGCAGCGGATGACTTTGGCGAGGCAGAGGACGACGACTTCCTGAGCTAAGCAGTCTGACATTTAACACCCGGGTGGTCAGGGCCATGTGCCCTGGCTGCCCTTTACCCAATCAACCACTTACACAATAAGAAAGGTGATCGAAATGAAACAGATCAATATCGATATTGAAACTTACAGCAACACGGATTTGACGAAGGCAGGCGTCTACAAGTACGCAGATGATCCTTCGTTTTCTGTGTTGCTGTTTGGTTATTCCGTAGACCAGGGGCCGGTCAGATGCATCCAGTGTGCGAAAGGGGAAAAGATCCCGGCAGAGATCATAGCGGCTCTGCAGGATCCAGCGGTTATGAAGTATGCCTTCAATGCCTCGTTTGAGCGGGTGTGCCTCTCTAGCTACCTGGGCGTACATCTTACACCGGTCTCCTGGCGCTGCACAATGGTGGCGTCCTTGTATCTCGGGCTTCCCGGGTCCCTTGCAGCAGTAGGCGCGGTCCTGGGGCTGGAAAAGCAAAAACTGTCCGAGGGCAAAGACCTCATCAAATATTTCTCTGTTCCCTGTAAGCCGACGAAGACAAACGGGGGACGGACGCGGAATCGGCCGGAACATGATCCTGTAAAGTGGGATGCCTTTGTCAGATACAACATCCGCGATGTCGAGACCGAGATGGGGATCGCACAGAAGATCAGCCGCTTTCCGGTCCCGGATGAGATCTGGAAACAGTATGTTCTCGACCAGCGGATCAATGACCTGGGCGTTGCGATTGATATGACGCTTGCGCAGAAGGCGATCGAGTGTGATGAGGAGTGCCGGGCTAAGTACCTCGCCAGGGCGACAGAGCTTACCGGTCTTGAGAATCCCAACAGTCCGATTCAGTTAAAGGAGTGGCTGCAGAGCCAGGGCGCCGATGTGGAGTCCCTTGCCAAGAAGGAAGTGAAGGAGCTGCTCACCGCAGCAGACGGGGATGTGAAAGAGGTCCTGCAGCTGCGGCAGCTTCTCTCAAAATCATCGGTAAAGAAATATACCGCGATGGAGACTTGCTGCTGCAGTGACGGACGGGCGCATGGCCTCCTGCAGTTCTATGGGGCCAACAGAACAGGCCGGTGGGCTGGCAGGCTCATCCAGGTGCAAAACCTGCCGCAGAATCACATTTCCGATCTGGAGGTCGCCAGGAACCTGATCCGCAGCGGGTGTTTTGAGGCAGCCGAGGTCCTATATGATTCAGTTCCGGACCTGCTGTCACAGCTGATCAGGACCGCATTTGTGCCCAAAGCCGGATGCAAATTTATCGTCGCTGATTTCTCCGCAGTGGAGGCCAGGGCCCTTTCCTGGATGGCCGGCGAGAAGTGGCGGATGGACGTCTTTGCTAAGAACGGTGATATCTACTGCGCGTCGGCATCACAGATGTTTGGGGTTCCGGTTGAAAAACATGGTGTGAACGGGCACCTCCGGCAGCGAGGCAAAGTCGCGGAATTGGCCCTCGGTTACGGCGGCAGTGTCGGCGCGATGGTGGCGATGGGCGCCATCGAACAGGGCCTTACCGAAGAGGAATTAAAGCCGATTGTCGATTCCTGGCGCCAGTCGAATCCGAAGATCGTGCAGCTCTGGTGGGACATTGATAAGGCAGCTATTACCGCGGTGAAGGAGAAGAAGCCGACAAGGGTGAAATGCTTCTCCTTCCGATATGAGTCCGGATTCCTTATCGCGACGCTTCCCTCCGGCAGGAGCCTCTTCTATGCAAAACCCAGGATCATGCGAAATGAGTATGACCGGGACAGCTTAACTTACGAAGGCGTCGGTACTGCAAAACGCTGGGAACGGATCGAAAGTTACGGACCGAAAATTGTGGAGAACTTGACCCAGGCTCTTTGCCGGGATCTCCTGGCAGAAGCCATGCAGCGGCTTTCCGATGCCGGATACAAGATTGTCATGCACGTCCACGATGAAGCGGTCATCGAGGCACCAATGGATGCGGATGTAAATGCCGCCTGTGAAATTATGAGTCAGACACCTTCCTGGGCGCCGGGCCTGGTCCTGAATGCTGCAGGTTATGAGTGTGCTTTTTATCAGAAAGATTAAGAGGTGAAGATATGTTAAACGATAAGATCAGAGAAGCAATTACCGATGGATATAACGAAGAGGGTGGACCCTTCCGCCTCGTGAAATGCCCGACCTGCGGATATGACTATTCCCATATGAAGGTACGCTCGCTTTCGCCGGAGGATACCGGTACCAGACAGGCAGGGTACATGGTCGAGTTTGAATTTGAATGCGGCTGCCCGAATGTCGCCTACGTGTTTACCGAGCACAAGGGCCGCTGTGTTATGGGAAAGATCAGAGAGACGCGAAGGTACGTCACATGCGAGGAGGATGATGCAGATGAATGATCGGATCCACATCGCTTACCCGAGCGGGCATATGGATCTGGTTTTGAGCCAGTTTTTTCCCTGTACCGTTCGGCAGGCAAGAATCGTCTTTCCGCTCATCAATACCTATGCTGAGGCGCTGGAGAAGGAAAAACTCCGGCAGCACCTCACGCAGTATGCGAATGAAAAGAAGGAATCGATGAAGGAAATGGAGGCCGACTACCAGTGCGGTAGACGGCGGCCGGGCAGGAACTACCGTCAGACACAGACGTTTTACAAGCGGGCAATCCGCAACCTGGAGTTTTTGGAGGATTAAGTCATGGAAGAAAGACTGATAAAGGAACTGAACATGATAAAGCGCCAGATCCCTTGGCAGACCTACAAGACCATCATCGGCCAGATCAAGGCCGGTGATCTTGGCGGAGCTGAAGTCGGGATCGGACGCTTAAAGAGAAGAATCGCAAGGGAGGAATGCAAATATGCGCATAGCACTCGGTAAAAGCCGCACGGCTTACAGATGGAAAAACGAGGACTGGCCCTGGGGGAAGCTGGTCGAACGCTGCTCTCAGACCCTTCGTACCAAGGAGACCGTCGCAGAGTATAAAAAGATGACCCGTGGCCAGAGGGATGAAATTAAGGATGTCGGTGGCTTTGTCGGCGGTTTCCTTATCAATGGCCGCAGGAAGGGAGAGTTCGTGGAAGGACGGTCTCTTCTCACACTGGACCTGGATCAGGCGACACCGGGCATCTGGGATGAGATCAGCATGTTCTTTGATTACAAGTGCATGATGTATTCGACGCATAAGTACACACCGGAAGCACCGCGTGTGAGGCTGATCATTCCTTTTTCCAGAGAGGTTACCGCGGATGAATATCCAGCGATCGCCAGGATGATCGCCAAGGATATCGGGATCGATATGGTCGATGAGACCTGCTACCGGGTGCAGCAGCTTATGTACTGGCCCAGCACCAGTATCGACGGTGAATTCCTGTTTGAAACCCAGGATGGACCGCTGCTTAATCCGGACACGGTGCTTGCGCGCTATAAGGACTGGCACGATACCTCTTCCTGGCCGACGAGCTCGAGGGAAGATACGGTTATCAAACGCAGCATTGTGAAGCAGGCGGATCCGCTCACCAAAAAGGGAATCATCGGCTCCTTCTGCCGGACATATAGCATCGAAGCTGCGATCGATAAGTTCCTGGGCGACGTATACAAACCTTCTGTCATGGATGGCAGGTATGACTATATCAATGGCGAGTCCACAGCGGGCGTTGTTCTGTACGACGACAAGTTCGCTTTCTCTCACCATGCGACGGACCCGGCAAGTGGGATGCTTTTGAATGCCTTTGACCTGATCCGCGTGCACAAGTTTGCGGCGCTGGATGAAAAAGCAAAGCCGGACACGGCAACGACAAAGCTCCCTTCTTATAAGGCAATGCAGGAGTTCGCTTCACAGGATACAGAGGTCCGGCTGCAGCTTGCCAAAGAGCGTGAGGCGGCAGCCCTTGCGGACTTTGCGGAAGAAGGTGACGGTGACATCGATTGGCAGACAGCTCTTGAGATCGATAAGAGTGGTGCTGTGAAAGATTCCCTGACAAACTTTGTTCTGATCATTCGGAATGATCCTCGCCTTAAGGCAATCTCCTATAATGAGCACCGCTGCGGGATTGATATCCGGGATACAGAAGAACTGCCCTGGGTGCCGCTGAAGACTGGATGGTCTGATGCGGATCTGGCATCGCTGTCAGCATATGTGGACAGGGTCTATCATATCTACTCGCCATCGAAAATGAAATCGGCGCTGCTTACTGTGACGGCAGAGCGGTCTTTCCACCCGATCAAAGAGTACTTTGACTCACTGCCGGAATGGGACGGGACTAAGAGGGTGGACACCCTTCTCATTGACTACCTGGGAGCGGAGGACTCATCCTATACACGTGCCGTCATGAGAAAGACTCTTGTGGCAGCAGTTGCCCGTATCTATGAGCCTGGCGTGAAGTTTGACACGATTCTGGTCCTGGCGGGAGACCAGGGAATAGGTAAAAGTACGTTTTTTGCCCGCCTTGCAGGAACGTGGTTTTCTGATTCTCTTTCCATCGCAGACATGCGTGATAAGACCGGCCCGGAAAAGCTACAGGGCTTCTGGATTCTGGAGATCTCGGAAATGAACGGTATTAAGAAGGTCGATGTTGAGACCGTAAAAAGCTTTGCTTCCCGCCAGGATGATAAGTATCGCGTGGCCTACGGGACCGTGGTGGAGTCGCATCCGCGTCAGTGCATTATTGTCGGCACTACAAATACCATGACCGGGTTCCTGCGCGACGTGACAGGTAACAGGCGCTTTTGGCCGGTCAACCTGATGGGAAGTGCTGCAAAGCACCCTTGGGACCTGTCAAAGCAGGAGGTTGCCCAGATCTGGGCAGAGGCCCTTTCACTTTATAACTCTGGCGAAGAACTGATCCTCAAAGGTGAGGAAGCCGCCCTTGCCATGGAACGGCAGCAGGATGCTCTCGAGAATGATGACAGAGAAGGTCTTGTCCGGGAGTACCTGGATAAGCTCCTACCTTCTGACTGGGCGACCATGTCCCTTTCTCAGCGACGGGTATTCTTGGCCGGAGAAGAATTTGATCAAACCGGAAAGGCCGGCACCGAACGCAGGGAGCGTGTCTGCAATGTCGAGATTTGGGCGGAGTGCTTTGGTAAAGACCCGGCAACAATCCAGAAGCAGGACTCCTATGCGATCGCGGCGGTCATGAAAAAGATCGAGGGCTGGGAGCGCTATACCGGAAATAAGTCCGGGAAGCTGTCGTTTCCGAACTATGGTCCGCAGTGTGCCTATGTGCGATCGGCAACGAAAGAAGAGGAGGATGAGCTCCCGTTTTGTTAAGCGGTGAGCCATTGCCGAAGGGTGTTTTTGTAGCCGATTACTCAGCAATAGCAACAGCAATGGCAATGCTGTAAGCCCAGCAGGTATGCGGGTTTGCAGCTTCCATTGCCGATATTGCCGAAAAACATATTAATAGGTGAAATTATAAAAAACAAAAGGGCATAAGGACGCGAATATACCTATATACGCGTAAAGAGTTTCTGGCCCTTCGGTAATGGTTATGAGCAATGATGCAGTTATGAGAGAAAAAATAATCGAGTCGGCCCTGGTGACGGCAGTAAAGCAAAAACATGGCCTGGCTCTGAAACTTTCAAGTCCTGGTCTCGATGGTGTGCCCGACCGATTGGTACTGCTCCAAAATGGGAGGATCGGTTTTGTGGAACTGAAGGCGCCGGGGCAGAAAATGCGTCCGCTGCAGGAAAAGCGAAAACGTCAGCTGGAGGCGCTTGGGTTTTTGGTATTCTGCGTGGACGGGACAGAACAGATTGAGGAGGTGCTTCATGCAATACAAAGCACATGATTATCAGGCATATGCGTCGGAGTTTATACTGACGCATCCAGCCTGTGCGCTGTTACTTGACCTCGGGCTCGGGAAAACGATCATAACCCTAACAGCACTCTGGGAACTGTTATTCGACAGGTTTGAAGTGGGACGGGTACTGATCATAGCTCCAAAGAGAGTGGCTTCCGGGACCTGGCCCCAGGAGATTGCAAAGTGGGATCACCTGTCGGGAATGACATACTCTGTCGTTGTTGGAAATGAAAAGCAGCGCCGGGAAGCTCTGATGAAGCCGGCCTTCGTGTATATCACCAACCGCGAGAACGTGGTCTGGCTGATCGAGAACGGCTACTTCAACTTCGACATGCTGGTGATCGATGAGCTGTCGTCGTTTAAGTCCTATCAAAGTAAGCGCTTCAGAGCGCTGCGGAAGGTCCGCAGTCAAGTAAAACGGGTGGTCGGATTGACTGGCACGCCAGGAAATTTGATGGATCTTTGGGCTGAGATCGGACTTCTTGATATGGGGGAACGGCTCGGCCGGTATATCACCAGGTATCGGGAGACATTCTTTGTACCGGATAAGTGGAATCAGACAGTGATCTTCTCTTACAAACCAAAGCCCGGAGCGGAGGAAGCAATCTACGACAGGATCAGCGATATCTGCGTTTCCATGAAAGCAGCCGACTATTTGAAGATGCCGGATCTGGTGGTCTCAAATGTCGAGGTGACCATGAGCGAGAAGGAGCAGCAACAATATGATCAGCTAAAGGGTGACCTGATCCTGCCGATGGAAGGCGGGGACATCGATGCGGCTTCTGCTGTTGGTCTTTCGAATAAGCTGCTGCAGATGGCGAACGGCGCCTGCTATGACGAGAACGGAACTGTCCGGAAGATCCATGACCGAAAGCTCGATGCCCTGGAAGACCTGATTGAGGCAAGCTGCGAAAAGCCGATTTTAATTGCCTACTGGTTTCAGCATGACCGGCAGCGCCTTATGGAGAGGTTTCAGGCGGTCCCGATTGACAAGGCCGAGGACATTGATAAGTGGAATCGTGGAGAGATCCCGGTCGCCATTATTCATCCTGCGTCGGCGGGCCACGGTTTAAATTTGCAGGCAGGCGGCTGCCACCTTGTATGGTTTGGACTTACCTGGTCCCTGGAGCTCTATCAGCAGTGCTGCGGAAGATTGTACCGGCAGGGCCAGGAGCACACGGTCACGATTCAGCATATCATCACGAAGGGAACGATCGATGAGAAGGTGCTGGCTGCACTTGAGAAAAAAGATGATACCCAGGAAGCGATCATGACTGCTGTAAAAGCGGAACTTGGAGGTGAGACGGATGCGTGAGCATGTAGAAAAACTGATAGCGGATTACCAGAAGATGCTGAGCATCAGGTCTTTCCTGAAAAAGCAGATTGAAAGCTATGTCCCGGTAACCGTCGACGACGTGATTGATTCCATGACTTTTTCACAGCCGGGAGGCGAACGAGTACAGACCAGTAATATCTCGGATAAGACCTGCAGCATCGCTCTGCATTATAGAGACCGGGTCAATCAAATGAATGAAGAGGTGATCGGAGGATGGGTAAAAGAATATGATCGCCTGGACGAGGAGATCAGCTTTCTGGAGCGCTGCATCCGGAACCTGCCCGGAGACCTGTATGATGTTATGAGTATGTTGGTCCTGGACGGCGCAAGTTGGGATGAAGCAGAGGCGTGTCTATATATGAGCCGGAAGACAATCGCTTCCCGTAGACAAGAAGCGATCGGGCTTCTGACCCTGGCCTATCAAAAAAGAGCCTCGAAGATCGAGGCTGCAATACTGAGCTAAAACACTGGCGGCCATTACATGATTTCATTTAGCGGGGACGGCTTCCAGAATAGGAGCTGGTTCGATAATAAGACGGTTATCCTGAATGGTAACCTGGATGTGATCACCGACGTTGTAACCAAGAGCTGATAACCATTTGCCCTGCAGGTTGATCCGGGGAATATCCCGGGCCCAGCCGGGAGCTTCATATACTTTTAAGTTGTGGGTGCTTTTCTGCTTCATAAAATACCTCCTTTTCTGGCCGCCAGTGCAATAGCCAGTATGAGGTTTTTTAAAGAGCCTTTTAACGTCTTGCTCAGGACGACCTGCGTGTCGTGCAGGTGATCGGAAAGGAGTATGCTCCGGCTGTGGGTTCTCTGCCGGAGATTTGAAAAAGAACGCTTAAGCAGTGAGGACCATGAGGCCTGCGTAGACTACGGTGCCGCCCAGACCAACAAGTGCTGTCCCGACGAGATTCTTACCCAGGTCAGGGTGATCCTGGTTGAGCTTACGCATAAACCCTTTCGAGTCTTCGTAAGCCTGCTTTTTCAGATCAAATCCCTCCGGGTTTGCTGTTGCGGGGATGTCTCGATTTTCAATTCTATTTTCTTCCATGACTTTATCCTTCCTGTCCTTTGGACCAAGTGGTATCTCTCATGCGAGAGTTGTATTCAGTTCCGGCAGAGCTCCGGGTGGAACCCTCACTCGGCAGTCCTGCCTTTGTGCTTTTTAATATAGCAAATCGCTACATAGCTGTCAATGCAAAAAGCAAAATAAATGCTACATCAATAATGATGCAAATATTATTGTAAATACCTAAAAATATGCTATAATGGATTTATCCCAAAGAAGAGGTGAAAAAATATGGCAAAAAAGAAAGCGAGAAGAAGTAATACTCGCATGTCTGATATAACTCCGGAGTCTGTCAGCAGAGGAAAGGCATATGTCGACGAGTTCCTTAAGCAGTATGGCGACGTCCCTTTAAGTCAGATCGCGGGTGTGGAGTCGGTTGAGCCAGTGAGCGAGACCTGGGAAGACCGGCCGAAGTCCAATATTGTCAAATGGCTCATGGACAAGTCCGGCCGGTCCTTAGAAGAGGTTGCAGAGAGCCTTGGCTGCACAACGTCTTATCTGAACAATAAACTGCACCGGGATTCTTTCTCTCTGGATGATATGATCATCGTAGCTTATATCTGCGGCTATGCGATGACTTTTACCAGCAATAACCCGGACGATGATAAGCGCAGCACGTTCCAGATTGACGTCCAGGAGTATTTTGGTTCCAGCAACACAGAGGCGCTGCGTAGATTGTATGAATATGAAAAACGCCTGAAGGTCCGGAAGAAGGCCGAGTATGATGAGCTTAAGGCACAGCTTGAGAAAATGAAGGCAGAATACGGATTTGAGGATTAGATCGGGATTTGTAAGGGTGAAGAAAATGAATTATAAAGTAATTGACAAAGAGACATATTATCGTAAAGGCGTATTTCGCCACTTTACGGAAGATTGC
>OCTX011939056.1_pt1 | contig 28677 bp, 49 predicted proteins | sample 1539691 | NCBI WGS metagenome assembly OCTX01 (sample SAMN02144231, study PRJEB22623) | gut metagenome | biome: sheep rumen | host: Ovis aries | place: New Zealand
TAAAAACAGCCTAAAAACGGATAATACACAGAATGCGATGAAATTTTGAGGTGTGTATGAAAGAAATTAAGATAGAATATTTAAATTTAAACGATATCAAGCCTTATGAGAATAATCCAAGGAGAAATGACAATGCAGTTGAAGAAGTTGCAAAGTCAATCAAGGAATTTGGGTTTAAAGTGCCTATTGTTATAGACAGAAACAATGTTATTGTCACAGGGCATACAAGATACAAGGCAAGTCAATTATTAAAGCTGAAAAAAGTTCCTTGCATAAGAGCAACGGATCTGACTAAAGATCAGGTGAAAGCATTCCGGTTAGCTGACAACAAAGTTAGTGAGTTGGCTACATGGGATATGGGAAAACTTGAGATTGAATTGGGCATGATCCAGTTGGATATGGAGGAATTTGGTTTTGATATTGATTTCAAGGATTTCGATATTGAGGATATCGAAGATGATGGATGGTATGGGGATGAAAGGGAAAGGACGAACAGAGCCTATAATCTTGACATAGTTAACCACGATTCATTAACAAATGACTTTTGGCAGATGCCTATTATAAGAAACAATGGGTTTATACCTGATGATTTGATAGGCTTTAATTATGCTAAAACATCACAAAAGAAAAACTGTGGGATTCACTTCTATATTGATGATTATCAATTTGAAAGACTGTGGAACTATCCTGAAAAGTATATCGATATACTGAAAGAATACGATTGTATTTTATCACCGGACTTTTCTTTATACTTGGATATGCCAATGCCTATGAAGATATGGAATGTTTACCGTTCAAGGCAGATAGGAGCATATTATCAAAGTTGTGGGATTAAGGTGATCCCAACAATTAGTTGGGCAGAAGAAGAAACCTTTGATTTCTGTTTTCAGGGGATTCCTGAAAATTCCATCGTATCTGTATCAACAGTGGGTGTAAAAGAAGATAAAAATGCATTAAAGATTTGGCATGATGGGATGAATGCCATGATTGAGAAAATACATCCGTCAGATATATTGGTTTATGGCGGTGAGTTAGAGTTTGATTATCAAGGCATAAATGTAATTTATTTCAACAATCATGTGCTTGATAATTGGAAAGGAAAAGGAGAAACATAATGGGTGGAAGAGGTTCAAGCTCAAGCATAGGTGGAGGCGGTGGCAGAACACCTCAGTTCCAAATACAGAATCAACCGGTGCAGATTCAGCCTACACTTCAGATGGCACAGAACGCAAACAATGCTGTGTTCAGTGACACGGACAGCAGACCATTTCATGATTTAAAAGGTGGCAGACAATATTTCCAGTCTCAGAATCTGACTATAGATCAGCAAATGGCTGTTATCAACTATTTGTCGAGTACGAGGGAAAGCGGTTCTCTTTATAGCATGTCACAGAACATGAACAATGCACTTGCAACAGGAAAGCCTTTGAATGCTAATCAGCAATATGTTTACAACAACATGATGAGTAGCATGCATAATGTTGGGCAGAATATAAATGCTACAAGATATGATCATGCTGACCTTGTAAACAACATGCTCCGTCAAAAGGGAATAAACGGTAATATTGACAACATGAGTATCTCACAGCTTAAAAAGGCACTCGTTGGCACAAAATATGGTGAAGAAAAATTGGTGTCGATATCCACAAACGATTTTAAAAATGCTCCACAGCAGAGCAAAGATGTATTTACAACAAGGCAGGTAAAAATCTCATACAAAACGAAAGCAAATGTGCAAGGCATGATGCCGGGAGACGGCTCTGTGAATATAAATGGCAGATGGGTAAAGAACCCATTAGGAGAAATGGTTTTAGCACCAAGCAATGGTAAGAAAAATTACAATATAGTTGATGTTAAATATTCAGGCTCAATGGCAAGAAGAAAAGGGGCATCGTCAAGCTCGATACCGGATATTAAACAGATAGAGTTGGTTGTTGAAGTGGATAAGCAAGGTTAAGGAGGATAAATAGCATGGCATTAGCAAAGAAAGAGGGCAGAGATGGCATCGATGCATGGACAAGTAACGGATATGGCATTTCAGTAGAAGTGGATAACTCAAAGGAAGAAAAGGAAAAGGTTGCAGAGCTTAACAAGGAGCTTCGTAGCATTTTCAGAAACAAGGAGAAATAATATGGGAGGCAGAGGAGCGAGATCCGGAGGCGGTGGCTCAGGCGGTGTAGGCATAGGGTCAACCGGTGGGGGACTTTTCACTGCACAGAACATTTCAGCTCAAGCACCGACTCCACAAAATACTCCTGTTGTGCCAAATGCCTCAACAGTTTTATCACAGATGTCAGATGCACAGCTTGCACAGTTATTCAATCAATCAAGAACGGTTGATATGCCAAATCATTTAAACGATGTGGCAGATGCAACACAGCGATTTGTTTACATGGCAGGAGTAAATGGCAAGCCTATGGTTTTAGATCAGGCTAATTTTGACAAATATCTTAGAGATAACAACATTCCAAGGGGCGATATTTTGGCAAGAACAACAGGCGGTGCAGATTATGTTGTAAATGGTACAAAAATTAGGTTGTCAAGTAACCAAGTTTGTGATTTAATAAAGTATGGTGATTTAAATTATGTTGGCGGTAAGCATGGAGGACAGGTTTACGGAGGCGGTACATACTTCGACAGAAACGGAGGCAGACCGACAGGGTACAATGGAAATCAAACGATGCTTGCAGTGTTGAATCCTCAAACAGCAAAACCGATTTCCAAAGACCAATTAAGAAACCAAACAGCGACATGGTCAAGAAGCCATCCTCAGTTTGCAAAAGCGGTTGGTTCATTCAGTAACAGCAATGCATCAATCTATGCATTAGCTCAGGGTTACAATGTCATCACCGATGGCAGAAGAGGCTACCACAATATAATTGATAGAACAGCCATGGTCATGAGAGATACGAATTATTAAGGAGGTTTAAAAATGGCAGAAAAAGGTTTACCGGCTCAGGGTTCAGATGCGATTTTAAAGGCATTCAGCGATGCAAACGAGGAAATGCTTAAGAATCGTAAAAAACAGCGTGAAAAGGACAATGAAGAGCTGAGAAAGGCTATTAAAGGCGAATAAATAAGAAGCACTCAATTAAGAGTGCTTTTTTATTGCCATAAATGAGATGAAAGGAATTTAAGACATGGCAAAGAAATTAAACTTACAGGAGCTTGCAGATGAGATCATAAAGGTAGCAGAAGAAAGCGGTGTACAATCAAACTTTTTCTTTATGACAACATTCAAGAGATATCAGGTTCAGTTGACAATACTTGCAGATTTAGAAAGGACACTGAAAACTGAGGGCATGCTTGTATCAAAGGAATATGTCAAAGGCAGAAAGAATCTGTATGCAAATCCTGCTGTGGCAGAATATAACAAAACAACAGACAGTGCCAACAAGACGGTGGCTACATTAATGAGAATCCTGAAAAACTTCAATGTGGATGAAGAGAAAGAGGATGATGATCCATTGGTCAGAATAATCAATGGTGGTGGTTTTGGTGAATAAGGCATACCTGATATGTAAAGATGAAATCGACAAGGTAACAACACCAAAATATGTCAAAAAGCAAATGGCTGATTTCATTGAGATCAGCGAGGGCAAAAATGAAAAGTACAAGATAAGCGAAAAGAAGCTGAATCAGTTGGAGGGCATATTAAAAATACTGAATATGCCAAAAGGCTTGAAAGCCGGTCAGAGCTTGTATGATTGTACAGTAAATTATCAATGGCTGTTTTATACAGCTATTTTTTGTGTCGTTTATCGAGACAAGCCGAGTAAAAGACGATATGAAACAGGGTTGCTTGAGATATGCAGAAAAAACTTCAAGACATACACAATAGCAACGATATTCATCATTTTATTTTTGACAGAGCCACAATTCTCAAAATTTTATTCTGTTGCTCCTGATGGGTCATTATCAAGGGAGATCCGTGAGGCTATAGCAGAAACAATCAAATCTTCACCATTGCTTTTTCAGTACAGAGATCAGCAAAGGTTCAAGATCCTGAGAGATTACATCTTATTTAAACCGACACAGACAAGATATGAGCCATTATCATTCTCAACATCAAGGATGGATGGTAAGTTACCCAATGCCTTTTGTGCTGATGAGGTTGGTGCGTTGCCTATCTCATACCCTATAGATGCAATGAGATCAGGACAGCTCAACATCTTAAATAAGTTGGGTTTCATAATCTCAACAAAATATCCTACCATAGATAATCCCTTTGAGGATGAGGTGAAATATTCCAAGAGGGTTTTAGATGGTTTAGAGGATGATGAGACGAGATTTGCACTTTTATATGAGCCTGATGAAACATCAGGATGGGAAACCAATGATTTGATATTACAGCAAGCAAATCCTGTTGCATTGGAGATCCCTGAGATATGGGAAGATCTGTTAAAGAAAAGAGCATATGCAATAGCGGTTGAAAGTGCAAGGGAAAACTTTGTAACAAAGCATTGCAACATCATCTATCAGGGAGTTGGAACAGAAACCTACATAGACACGAAAGATCTGCAAGAGTGCAAAGTTGCTCATATCAATTGGATGGGCAAAGTGGTTTATTTGGGTTTGGACTTATCAGAGACAAATGATAATACATCTGTCTCAATGGTAGCACTCGATGATGACAAGATCATATGTGAATCATGGGCATTCATTCCGGCTGATAGGATTGAAGAAAAGACAACATATGAAAAGGTCAATTACAAGGAATTAGTCAAGACGGATCATGTGATAGCTTGCGGTGATAAGGTCATAGATTATTCCGTAGTTGAGGACTTTATTTGCAGTTTAGAGCTGAAATATGGTGTCAGGATACAAGCCATTGGATATGACAGATGGAATGCTCTAAGCACAGCACAGAAGTTAGAAAAGGCAGGATACAACATGGTTGAGATAAGACAGCACTCAGCTATATTACATCCACCGACAAAGTTATTAAAGGAATATATCCTATCACAGAAATTCAAGTATACGGAAAACAAACTATTAGAGATAAATTTCCAAAATGCAAGGTGTGTTTATGACACAAATAAAAATCAATATGTCAACAAAAAGAAATCAAGAGGCAAGGTTGATATGGTAGTAAGTTTAATCAATTCGATTTACTTATTACAGCAGGACGAGTTGCTGAATCAGATGGATTTTGTTGTGCAAGTAATTTAGAAAGGAGACAGCAATGGGTTTTTGGTCATGGCTTTTGAAAGACATGAACACAAGGGATGAGACGATAACTCCACCGGTAAGTGATGTACTTTTAAAAGCACTATTGAACAATGAGGTCATTACAAGGGAAAAAGCATTGACATTGCCGGTTGTCAGTGGTGCTGTTGACTTCATAACAAACAGTGTAGCTTCAATGCCTGTTAAGCTCTACAAAGTGAAGCAGGGCAAAGTTGAAGAACAATCTGATGATATCAGGGTAAAACTCTTAAACGGTGATACAGGAGATACATTGGATGCTTTTCAGCTTAAGAAAGCAATGGTTGAGGATTATCTGTTAGGCAAAGGCGGTTATTGTTACATCCAAAGAGACAGAAATGATGTTGTTGCCTTAAGGTATGTTGAAGATCAGTACATTACTATCCTGAAAAACTTCAAGCCTATCTATAAAGACTATGAGATATTAGTTGAGGGGCAAAGTTATGAACCGTATGAATTTATCAAACTCCTAAGGAACACAAAAGATGGCGGTTCAGGTACAGGGTTAACCACAGAGGTTTCAAAAGCACTTGAGACAGCCTATCAGACTCTTATCTATCAGTTATCTCAGGTTCAGGCAGGAGGCAATAAAAAAGGCTTTTTAAAGTCTCAGAGGACATTAGGACAAGAAGAAATCAATGCTCTCAAAAAGGCATGGAAAAACATGTATGGCAACGGTCAGGACAATGTGGTTGTTTTAAACAATGGCATTGAGTTTCAGGAATCCGGTGCAAGTGCCATTGATATGCAGTTAGATCAGAACAAAAACACATTAAGAAGCGAAATTAATTATATATTCCACATTAATGAACATGATTTTGATTTGACATTCAAGGAGGCTATATATCCAATCATCAAAGCCTTTGAAACAGCCTTAAATCGTGATTTACTGCTTGAAAAAGAGAAGAAAAATTACTTCTTTGAGTTTGATGTCAAGGAAATCGTCAAGGCATCGTTAACAGAAAGATACAATGCCTATAAGACAGCAAAAGAAACAGGATGGCTGTCCTATAACGAGATCCGTAGGATGGAGAACATGGAGTATGTTGAGGGGTTGGATGTTGTCAATGTTGGTTTAGGTGCTGTTCTATACGATATCAAAACTCACAAATATTACACTCCTAACACAGATACAGTTTCAGATCCTAACGATGGCTCAAACGGTGAGAATCCTGAAGAGGCGATGGACACAATGCTTGAACATCATGAATTGGTTGAGGCTTTTGACGAATCCGGCAACAGTGCTGAAAGACAGATAAGGTTCAATGATGTTCATGATTCTAAAACCGGCAGATTTGGCTCTAAAAGCGGTGTATCAGGGTTAGCTCAAGATCAGACATGGGATGAGTTCAGGCAGAATGTCAGTAATAAAGAATTAATGGCAGAAATGAAATCAATGGGTATTAATAACATGCAAAGCCTGAGAAACTTTTGGGTTGAACAAAAGATGAATGGTTTTACAAGTGCCGATGCTCATGAAGTACCAAAAGAAGATGCTATCAATACAATTAGAGAAAACATTGGGCAGAATACATTAGATGGTTGGTTTGTAAATGCTGATAGTGGTTATAAACAAAAACTTGAAACAGCTATTTTAAACAACAAAGAAGTGAGAAATGCAGGATTAAATATTGCATATCAAAACTACAAAGATCAGACAGGTAGCGGTGCAAGTTTTGATGAGTTCGTAAATACTGAGTTAACCATGTTCAGAGGTGATAGAGGGCAAAAGGCTGTTAAAGATGATGTGTTTATGTCATTTACAACAGATAAAAATGTTGCAAGTGGTTTCGGTGGCAATATCACAGAAATCAAAATAAAACCTATAAATACTTTAGGCTCATATCAAACAACAGGCGAAAGCGAGTATTTAATACCAACAAACAAAATAAGGAGGTAGCAGATGAAAATTGAAATCAGGTCTGGTTCTGTTCTGATCTCAGGTTATGTCAATGCTATTGAAAGAAACTCAAAACCTATAAGAGCAAGAACCGGTGAAAGGTTCATTGAACGCATCCGTAAGGGTGCGTTTTCTAATGCGTTGAATAGGGGTGAGGATGTTCATGCATTACTTAACCACAGTTGGAGCAGGGATTTAGGCTCAACGAAAAAGGGAAACCTGAAATTAGTTGAGGATTCCATTGGTTTAAGAGCCGAATTGGAAACAGATGATCCTGAGGTTATCGAAGATGCAAGGAACAACGATTTAGTTGGTTGGTCATTCGGCTTCGAGGATGTAGCCGGTGGGGTTGAGAGATCCGTAGATGATGAAACCAATTTACCTTTAAGAAAAGTCAAAGACATGGTATTAAGAGAAGTTTCCATTTTGAACAGGAAGAAAAATCCTGCATATGAGGGAACACTTATCATGGCAAGAGATGATTCTGAGATATTCTGTGCAGAAGCCTTTGAGGATGAGGTTCACACAGAGATAAGAGAAGAGGCAAAACAGGATGAACATCCTGAGCCGATAGATTACTCATACTATGAGAATATGATTTCAGAAATGAAAGGAGAAACAAATGAAAGAGCTGATTGAGAAGAGAAACGACTTAATCACAAGAGCTGAGGATGTTCTCAACGGAGCAAAGGCTGAAACAAGAGAATTAACCGAAGCAGAAAACGAAGAGCTTAACAACATCAGAAGTGAAGTTGAAGCTATCGACAAGACCATCGAACAGGATGAGGCATTCAAGGCGATGGAAAAAAGAGAAGTCAAAGATGACAACATTCCAAAGGAGGTAGAAATGGAAAAGACAATGGAAGAAAGAGCAATGGAAGTTGAAACCATGGAAAAGCAGGCTTTTGAGAATTTCATCAGAGGCATGGTTGTACATGAAAGAGCCGGTGAATTAACTCCTGCTACCACAGGCACAGGCATCGGTCTTGGTGGAGCTTTAATTCCCAAGACAATCGTTGATTACATCATCAGAAAGGTGTATGACATTTGTCCTGTTCTTGAGAGATCACAGAAGTTCAATGTAAAGGGAACACTTGAAGTTCCTTATTATCCTGCCGGTGCTCAGGGCATCAATGTAGCTTATCAGAATGAGTTTACAGGACTTGCATCTTCATCCGGTTCTTTTGCTACAAAGACACTTACCGGATTCCTTGCAGGAGCATTAACAAAGATCTCAAGAACTCTTATCAACAATGTTAACTTCGATATCGTTGGATTCGTAGTTGATGAAATGGCTTATGCTATCTCAAGATTCATCGAGCATGAGCTTCTTATCGGTACATCCGGCAAGGTTGAGGGTCTTAGCGGTGTTACCAATGTTGTAACAGCAGGAAGTGCAACAGCTATTACCGGTGATGATGTAATCAAGCTCCACGATGCTATCAAGGACGAGTTCCAGCAGAATGCAATTTGGATCATGTCAAGTGCTACAAGAACAGCACTCAGAACACTCAAGGCTCAGTATGGCACTTATCTCCTGAATGATGATTTCTCATCTCCTTTTGGCTCAACACTTCTTGGAAAGCCTGTATATGTCTCTGACAATATGCCTAACATCGCAACAGGAGCAAAGGCTATCTACTATGGAGACATGAGAGGACTTGCAACAAAGTTCAATGAGGAAATCAACATTGAGGTTCTCAGAGAAAGATATGCTGATGAGCATGCATATGGCGTTATCGGTTGGTTTGAGTTCGATGCTAAGGTAATCGATGATCAGCAGATTGCAGTTCTTCAGATGGCTTAATGGTGGCTGTCATGAAGTACAAGGCATTAGTATCTCTTTGCGGTAAGATTTCGATGGCATATGGTGAGGTGATGGAGATCAATGATGAGGAAATCGTCAAAGATCTCCTGAAAGCCGGATACATAGAAGAAGTGCCTGAAGAAAAGAAAAAAGCAAAGAAAAAATAACTCCTATAAAGGAGGTATGGCATGAATGATATTACAAAGGTCAGCGATATCACAGTTCAGGATCTTGCAGATTATTTAAGAATACCTGAATTGACACAAGCTGAAACGAATACTCTCAATACTATGTTAGGAGTTGCGAAAGCATACATCTCCAATTATACAGGCAGGACAGAATCAGAGCTTGATTTATATCAGGATTTTGTTGCTGTATGTTTGGTATTAGTTCAGGACATGTACGATACAAGAACACTCTATGTCAATGGGTCAAACTTAAATCATGTCGTTGAAACGATATTAGGTATGCATGCGGTCAATTTACTGCCTGTGGAGGACGAAGCATGAACAATGCCGGCAAGTATAACCACAGAATCGTAATATATCAGGTGTCCATGGTAGAGGACAGCAATGGGTTTCAGCACGAAGAGACTCAGGCTGTCCTCTCTCCTTATGCTCAGGTCAAAACCACAAGAGGCATGACATTAATAAGAAGCGGTACGGATTTTGAAAAAGCCTATACCAATTTTACTATCAGGTATCCATTAGAAACACAGATCACAAGAGACATGATGATCATGTTCAAAGGTAAAAAGTACACTATTGAATACCTGAATAATATTGATGAGGCTGATGAAGAGTTAGAGATCCAAGCCAAAGAGGTAACTCATTAATGGCAAAGTTTCAGATGGAATTACCCACAGATATCATGAAAGACATCCAAAAGATATACAGCAATGCAGATGATATCTTTGGTGGGATGACAAAAGCCGGTGCTGAGGTGGTTTTAAACAACATAAGGGCAAATGTACCTAAGAGCATAAAAAACTCAAAGATGATGGGTTGTTTGAGGCTTACAAGGATATATAAAACACCGTCTGATGGTGGAATCAACACTAAGGTGGGTTTCTATGGCTATTTCATGAATCATGAAAACAGATTAACTCCTGCTCCATTGGTAGCCAATGTTTTTGAGTATGGGAAATCAGGGTTTCAAAAAAGACCGTTCATGAGAAAATCCTTTAAAAAAGGGCAGATTGAAAAAGCCATGTTGGATGCTCAAAAGAGATTAAGTGGGGGTCTGTTAGATGAATGAATTGATTAAACAGATTTTTGAAAACTTCACAGTTGATGGTGTCGAGATCCCTGTTAAGTTTTTATATTACTTTGGGCATGGCGAACCATATATAACTTATCAGGAAGAGGATGCTGATAAATCACTGTCAGGAGATGATGAGCTGATAGGTTATGCAGATTATTACGATTTTGATATTTACTCAAAAGGAGATTACACAAACATAGTTGAGAGGGTTAAGGAATTACTGAAAGAACATGATTTTGTGTGGCAAGTATCAAGGACTTCACCGGATATGTATGAACCTGATACCGGCTATTATCACAAGACATTAAATTTTGCAATTTTAAGGGAGGTATAAAATGGCAAAAATAGGACTTAATAGTTTTAGATATTCCGTCCTTACAGAAGCAACAGACGGTACACCGTCATATGATGGTGCTAAAACTCCTGCAAAGGCTATTTCCTGTTCTGTATCCATTTCCAATAACGATGTCAAGCTCTATGCAGATGATGCACTTGCAGAAAGTGATACATCTTTTCAGAGTGGATCTGTAACGATTGGAATCGATGATGAAGATCAGGCAACAATGGCTACATTACTTGGACATCAGGTTGATTCAACATCTCAGGCAATGATCAGGAATGCAAACGATGTTGCTCCTTATATTGGATTTGGCAGAATCGTCGTTAAGATGGTCAACAATGTGAAAAAGTATAAGGTTGAGTTCCTTTACAAAGTTAAGTTTGGCGAACCGTCTCAGGATGATAACACCAAGGGTGAATCCGTTGAGTTCGCTACCACAGAGCTTGAGGGAACAGTTGCAACATTAGCCGATGGCAAGTGGTCAGAAACCAAGACATTTGACACAAAGGCTGAGGCTCTTACATTCCTTGAGGATCTGATGCATGCATAAAAAGGAAAGGGAGGTGAAAGCCTCCCTTTTATTCTTGTATATAAGGAGAAAATGAAATGAAAGATAATTATACGGAATTAAAATACAAGGACAGAGTTTACAGATTATACTTCAATCTCAATGTCATGGAAATCATTCAGGAAGAATATGGCACTATTGAAAAATGGGGTGCTTTAACCGATGGCACAACAGGCGAGGTCAATGCTAAGGCTGTTATATTCGGTATTACTGAGATGATAAACGAGGGCATTGACATTGAAAACGAAGAAAACGGAACAGATATCAAGCCATTCACACATAAGCAAGTGGGCAGGATGATCACGGAGGTTGGACTGGCTGAAGCTACACAGAAGATGAATGACACAGTTATTGAATCCGTAAAAGATGAAAAAAACGCATAATCCATGAGGATGATGAAATAGAAGATCCGGTAATAGATTTCTCATGGTATTGGTTCATTGGTAAGGCAAAGCTAAACCTTACCTTTAAAGAAACCGGACGGTTAACATTACATATGTTTAACAAGTTATATGAGCATTATAAAACCAATTTTGACATCGAGATGAGGCTTACAAAGGCAAATATCACATATGAAGAAGCCTTTATAAGATCACAGAAAGAAGAAGAGTGGTTTTAAGGAGGTGAGAAGATGTCCGGATTTGGTGGAGCTGTCAAGCTCACAGGAGAATCTGAATATAAAAGAGCCTTAAGTCAAATAAATCAACAGTTAAAAGAGACAGCCTCTGAGATGAAGAGGGTATCAAGTGCATTTGATGCCAATGACAAATCAGAAAGTGCTGTAACAGCCAAAACAGAGGTTTTAACGAAGAAACTTGAAGAACAAAGGTCTAAGTTAAACCTTTTAAAAAGCGAATATAAAACGATGGCAGATCAGTATGCACAGAGTACACAGAAGCATACTGCATTAGTCAACGAATACAATCAGGAAAAGCAGAAACTTGAAGAGATAGGCAGAACATTAGGCACAACATCTGATGAATACAAGGAGCAGGAAAAGAAAGTAAACGATTTAGCTCAGGAAGTCGAGAAATCCACGAAAGCTCAGGATGCCAATGAGAAATCCATGAGCAAAATGAGAATCGAGATCAATGAAGCTGAAACTGCTTGCAACAAAACTGCTAAAGAAATTGAGGATTTAGGCGATGAATCCCAAAAGGCAGGTAAAAAAGCACAGCAAAGCGGTGAGGGGTTCACGGTATTCAAAGGAGTTGTAGCAGATTTAGCCTCAAGTGCCATTAAACAAGCCTTAAATGGTCTTAAACAGTTGGGCAAGGCTATGGTTGGGGTTGGTAAACAGGCAATTGATTCCTATGGTGAATTTGAGCAATTGCAAGGCGGTGTTAGGAAGATTTTTGGCGATGATGTTGCACAGGAAGTAATTGCCAATTCAAGGATCGCATTCAAAACAGCAGGAATGAATGCCAATGAATACATGGAGACAGTAACAGGCTTTTCAGCAAGTTTGATACAGTCTCTTGGTGGAGATACCAAAGAAGCCTCAAGGTTAGCAGATATGGCAATTAGGTCAATGGCTGACAATGTGAATACCTATGGCTCTGATATGAGTTCTATTCAAAATGCGTTTCAGGGATTTGCAAAACAGAACTACACAATGTTGGATAACCTGAAACTCGGTTGGAATTAAGCACCGTAGCCGAGTATAAATTGGGTAAAATCGGTGAAGCCTAAACAGAAATGCATGGTAATACCGAGATAATCATACAGATTGCGAAAGGCTGTATGACATTGTAGAGCATAGGAGGTGAATAAATATAATCCTCCCAAGAGTACCCAACAATCTAACAGATTGAATATATATGCCGAGCTTATGGGAAACCATAAGAGCTAAGGGATAAAAAGCCTTTAGGGTAACAAGTGTATGGTGGCACAAAAACAGAAATGCAGAGGTTGATAAAAGATGCCTCGCAGATGACGGATATCCAAAAAGAATTGGGCATTACCGTTGATGGCACAGATATGAGTTTTGCAAATCAGGTCAAGGCTATCCAAGTTATCCAAAGAAACATGGGTATCATGGGTACGACAGCAATGGAGGCAAGCGGTACAATCCAAGGTGCAACAGGCTCAATGAAATCAGCATGGGAAAACTTAGTTGGAGGCATGGCAGACGAGACAGCCAATATGCAACAGCTTGTTAGTGATTTCATGGGTACATTGATAACAGAGGACGGTCAAGGCGGTGTAATAGGCACTATAGTACCAAGGATAGCAACAGTTATTGAGGGCATAGGCAATGCAATGCAGACATTATTACCACAGTTGATGGGTGCTATTGTTCCGGTTGTTGAGCAGAATATTTCTGTTATCGTCAGTGCATTTGGAAAGATTGGTTCATCAATTGTAGCTACATTGCCTCAGGTTTTACCGTCAATTGCAAATCTTGTCATACAGATTGCACAGACATTCATAGCAGGGTTGCCAAAGATGGTGAATACAGGCATTCAGGTGCTTAAGTCATTGATTGCAGGAATCAAGTCAGCAATACCTGAATTGGTGGCTATGATACCTGAGGTTATCATGCAGACGGTTGATGCATTGATTAATGGCTTGCCTGAGATCATAGATGCAGGAATGGAGATCCTTGAAGCAATAGTTGATGGCTTGGTAAGAGCCATACCAAAATTGATTGCATACATACCGACAATCGTTGAAACTATCGTTACAGTAATATCCAACAATTTACCAAAGATAGTTGAATCAGCAGTAAGGATAATCGTGGCATTGGTATCAGGTTTAGTTCAAGCATTGCCGAAATTAACAGCAACAGCCATTAAACTTATTCCTACAATTAATTCAGCATTAATCAAAATGTTGCCTACCATATTAAAAGCCGGTGTGCAGATAATAACATCATTGATATCAGGAATAGGTTCAATGATTGGTGCATTAGGCAGAAAAGCAGGAGAAATTGCTTCAACTATTTTGGACAAGGTAAGAGAAATACCACATAAGGTTATATCCGTAGGCACTAACATAGTAAGAGGTATATGGTCAGGTATATCCAATGGTTTAGGATGGATAAAATCAAAGATCTCAGGATGGGTTGGTAATGTATTATCATTCATTAAGAGGGTATTTGGTATCAATTCACCGTCAAAGGTAATGGAGGATGAAGTCGGTGTATTCCTTGCACAAGGTGTTGGTGTTGGTTTCTCTGATGAAATGAGAACCGTATCAGCACAGATGGCAGAATCCATTCCCACAAGTTTTGATGTTGATGCATCTGTCAATGGCATAGCAAGTGAACAGCCAAGCATGGTTGAACAGTTCAAACAGGCATTGAGTGAGATGAAAATCGAGCTTGATGATGAGGTTGCAGGAAGATTTGTTGACAGGACAGTTACAAGATTGATTTATGCTTAAGGAGGCAATATGAATACAATTACATTAAATGGAGTTTCAAGCTCCACAATACAGGGTTTGCTTATTCAGGAATTGCCTCCTATAAGCAAGCCTAAAATACGAACACAGACAGAGGATATTGATGGCAGGGATGGAGATATCGTTACAAGGTTAGGCTATTCAGCCTATGACAAAGAAATCAAGATAGGGTTAACTTATGGCTATGATGTTGATGATGTCATAGCCTATTTTGATTCACAAGGCATAGTGATATTCTCAAATGAGCCTGATAAATACTATAACTATCAGATCAATGATCAGATTGATTTTGAGAGATTAATCAGGTTCAAGCAAGCAAAAGTAAAGTTTCATGTTCAGCCTTTTAAATACAAAGTTGGTGAAGAGCCTGTTACCTACACTCCGGAAACAGAAACGGTCTCCGGAAGCATCGTTACATTTGACGGAACAGCAGGAACATCTATCAAATCCCTTGTTGCACAAATCGAACCGAAACAGGAAGGAAGCGGAGACCCATCACCAACTAATGTAAGACCTATAAGCGGATGGAGTGGGGTGAATGTGAGCCAAACACCATACCCTCAAACAGAAAAACACACGATAACAGGCAAGAACTTATACAACGCCCCGAACAATACAAACGGAACCATTATTCCTTGCCACATCGACGCCAACCAATCATTTGTAGCATCGGCAAATATATCGTGCGGTATTCGGTATTACAACGTAAATAAAACGCAAATCGATTTTTGGTCATCATTGCCCAATACAAGCGAGGATGGAAGGAAATACAGAGTTATCTCCTCAAGCACGGCAATTGAGTATGTGGAATTTTACGGAAGCGGAAGCATAAAAGACTTAATGGTAGAACTTGGCTCGGCTCCATCACCTTATGAGCCTTACGGAGAAGGATATAACATACCCTTCAAAGACTCCGAAGGCAACCCCATCACAGTATATGGCGGTGAGATTGATGTGGTAAGTGGGAAACTGACTATTGGCAGAGAAGCACCAACCTTAAACGAAATGAATATCAGCCATTTAGATAGTGGCTACTTTATTTGTTATCCGTTACACGCTTTAAAGAGATACGGAACGAACGCAGGGCAACCAGATGCAATATCATCTTGCTTTTATAGAAGAGCAGGGTCAGCGTTAATTGATAACTTACAAGATAATATATTCACTGTCGCAAGTGCCAATATTGACGAGTCAGTTATGGCGATAAGAGCGAACAACTATTCTTCCGTAGCGGACTTAAAAAGTGCGTTGGGAACTAATAGGATTTGCTATGAACTTGCTACTCCAATCGAAATCACTCTTACACCAACCGAAGTCAATACCTTACTAGGCACAAACAACATATGGGCAGATAGTGGGGAGGTATCCGTTGGAATAGTAAAAGCTGATTTAACCGCAGTTAATGAGGGCAACATCTTTGCAAAACCTACACTCTATTTAGAGGGGTCAGGCACAGTTGGTGTTTTAGTCAACGGTGAAGAGGCGTTATCTATTGATATGAGTGAAATACCGCATATCACAATAGATGTTCCTGAGATGAATGCTTATTATGACACAGAATTAGCTAACAGAAAGGTAACAGGAGATCCTGATGATTTGTTCTTAGATGTGGGAACAGACACAATATCCTTTACAGGCAATGTAACCAAAGCAGAATTAACAGAGTATTCAAGGTGGATATAAATGATTAGATTATTTGGAAAAACAGATACGGATTTCTCAAGTAATGGTGATATCGTTTTAAATCCCATAAAAGCAAGGGTAAGAAATGAGGACAATGGCGAGTTTTATCTAAACCTTGAAACAGATTTGACATATGTTGATGATTTGACAGATGGCAGGATAATAGTTGCCAATACTCCAAAGGGATATCAGGCATTCAGGGTGAGAAATCCCATTAAAACAAAAAATAGAATCACAGCAAAGTGCAAACATGTATTCTATGATTCTTTGAATTATCTCATAGCTGATTCTTATGTGGTTGACAGAGATTTGAATGATGCATTAGATCATTTAAACTCAGCCACAGAGCCTTTATCAGAGTTTACAACGATTTCTGATGTTACAACGGTTAATTCTTTTCGATGCGTAAGAAAGTCGCTGTATGAGGCTGTTTTTGCCCTTATAGAGCGATGGGGTGGGCATCTTGATAGGGATAACTTCTCCATTGGTATCAGAGCCACATTAGGCACAGATAATGGTGTTACCGTAAGGTATGGCAAGAACATAAAAGAGATAACCGCAGAAGAGAATTGGGATGATGTTGTAACCAAGTTAATGCCTGTCGGTCATGATGGGTTATTACTGCCTGAGGTATATTTGGAATCTTCAACGCAGTATGAGATCCCTTATACAAAGACAGTTTCATTCAATCAAAATTTGGATAGGGATAATTATACTGATGAGGATGGCAATTTCGATGAAGAGGCATATAATGATGCTTTAGTGGAGGATTTAAGAGTACAGGCTCAGGCATATTTGGATGAATACTGTATTCCTAAAGTCAATTACACATTGAGAGCCAATTTAGACAAGGTTACAGGAATAGGGGATACCATTGAGGTCATTGATGAGAGATTAGGCATCAATTTAATGACAAATGTCATTGCTTATGAATATGATTGCTTGTCAAAACAGTATGTAACAGTTGAATTTGGCAATTTCAAACAATCATTATCCAATTTGATTTCCGGTATTACTTCAAATGTCGATAAGACGATCCAAGAAGAAACTCAGACATTAAAGATCACATTAGGAGAAGAGCTGAGCCAAGCTACACAGAAAATCCTGTCGATGATGGGAAATTCATATGTGATCTATGACGGTAATCAGATATTGGTAGTGGATTCCTTGCCAAAAGAAACAGCTCATTATGTAATACGGATAAACTCAGGTGGTATAGGATTCTCAAATACAGGAATTTCCGGCACATTCAATTCAGCATGGACGATTGATGGAACAATGGACATGCAACAGATGAATGTCATCAATCTTACAGCCAATTTAATCAAAGGCGGTACATTGAAGTTAGGCTCTGAGGCTAATTCAAGCGGTGTCCTTGAGATCTATGACAACGAGAACAATCTTATAGGCTTGATGGATAAGGACGGATTAAAGATGTATGGTCTTGATGGGTCATATGTCCTTATGAATAATGAAGTTGGCTTTGCAGGGTTCGACAAAAACAATAACAAAATATATTGGGTTTCTCAGGATGAGTTCCATATGAAAAAATCTGTTGTTGAAGAAGAGATAACACTTTGTGGACAGTTGAGGTTTATCCCTATTCAAATCACAGATAATGGAACAGTTGTCAATGAGGGCATTGGTTTAGTTTCAAGTTACACAGGAGGTTAATCATGGCAATAACAGCTTCAATATCATTAGTTGAAAATTCGTATGATGTCGCCAAGAATACTTCAAGTGTAACATGCAAGGTAACGGCTCATTGGACATATGGATCATATGATCACAATAAAACTAAGAAAACACTAACCTTTAATGGTACAACATATTCGACAACAACAAATATCAATGCAAATTCAACTACATCCGGTAGCCAAGTATTATTCAACAAAACTGTAACAGTTACACATAACAGCGATGGCTCTAAAACAGTTTCAGCTTCTACCAAAATTCCTACCAAGACATCATCAGGAACAGTTACAGCTTCAAAATCTTTGACATTAACAAAGATTCCAAGATATCCGTCAATCACTCAGGCTTATTCAAGTGCCACGGAGACAACAATCACTATGAATTGGTCATCAGGATCTGTATGCGATTATCTATGGTATTCAATAAATGGTGGGTCATCGTGGGTTTCGGTTGGCTCTATAAATGCATCAAGCGGTTCGTACACCATAACCGGACTTACAGCAGGGCAAGAGGTTCAAATAGTAACAAGCGTTAGAGCTAAGGATTCACAGCTCTCAGCAAACTCAACGGTGCTTAACACTTCAACATATTGGTATCCTTACTGCACGATTGCTCCGGATTTCAAAATTGGGGAAAAGTTAAATCTTCAATTCTACAATCCTTTGGGCAGAACATTTACATTCTATATCATAGCCAATGGCACTCAAATCGCTAACAGTTGGACGATATCAGGCAAGTCATATTCCGGCATAGATGCAGATTCATCTCAAAATCAACTATATGCTACGATTCCAAACGCAAAAAGTGCCAAATATCAGGTCAAGACCGTGTGGGGATCTTATACATGGGTACATCAAGGAGGCACATATTCAGCAGATGCCAATGTATGTTCTCCTGAGATAGATACATGCTATTATGAAGATGTGAACAGTGCAACAGTGGCAATTACTGAAAATAATCAGAACATCATTCAAAATAGATCTGTGGTAAGATACACTGCAAGGGATTTGACGGTGAAAAAGAGTGCTACCATATCTTCTGTCAAGGTTGCTGTTAACGGTAACACTTATGATCTGACGGTTTCAAACAGTGTAGCTGTTGGGGGCAATGCAGTAATCAATTCCGGTCAGGATGTCACGGCAACATTTACTCTTACGGATTCAAGAGGATTCACAGCCTCAAAGGATGTAACCGTAAAGATGTTAGCTCTTAATAATCCAAGTGCAATTATCACAGTACAAAGAGCTAACAATTTCTATTCTGAGACAAGCATTAATTGTGATGCTGAGTATTCAGATATTGGTGGCAAAAATACTATCACAATAACTTATAAGGCAAGGGTGCAAGGAACAGATCCCTATACAGTTACAGGCTCTTTGCAAGACAATGTTCCGTCAACAGTAACATTGGATAACCAATATTCATGGGAATTGGTAGTAACATTAACCGATTACTTTGGCATGACTACAAGCTATACAGCCATAGTTTCAAGAGGTATGCCAATCATATACTTTGACAGAATCAATGAATCTGTTGGAATAAACTGTTTCCCAAAGCATCAAAACACTTTGGAGATTGATGGAGATATATACATCAATTCTGCACTTTTGCAGGATTTTGTTGTGGAGCAAGGCAGTTCAGGAATATGGATATATAGAAAGTGGAACAGTGGCATTGCAGAATGTTGGGGATATGTTACCGGTGAAAGGATCTCAATGACAACGCATTATGGTGCGTTATACTATGGAGCATTGATAACTCAAGCATTTCCGTCAGGGTTGTTTGTATCAGCTCCACCAATGGTGCAAGTTCAGGCATATGATAATGGTAATGGTACATATGCCTCTATACAAACATGGACTAAAGATAATGTGACATATTATCCCTACACCACGGCATCAGCAACATACATAACCGGCTTTATCTTTAATGCTAAAGGCAGATGGAAATAGGAGGGGATCATGGAAGATATAACAGTGGGTCAGATTGGAATAGGAGTTACATTTTTAGTGGGATTAATAACCGGCATAGGATATCTTACAGCATTGATAAAGAAATCTATCAAAAGTGTTTTACAGGAAGAATTAAAGCCTTTGAATGACAAGATCGATGAGATGCAGAAAGAACTAAAAAAGACAGACATGGAGGCAACAAAGAATTTCCTTGTCTCATTTTTAGCAAATGCTGAGTATAATCCTGTTAATGAAATCGAGCTTCAAAGATTCTATGAAGAATATGAACATTATACAAAGATGGGTGGAAATACCTATATAAAAGATAAGGTTGAAAAACTGAAAGAAAAAAACATTCTTTAAGGTTTCATAACATTCTCCTTTGAGGACATCAGAAATGGTGTCCTCTTTTTTTGTTGCCTTTTTTCAGGGGTATGGTATAATAAATATATGAGATGCAAGGCAAATCTCAAAAAGGCAGATGGAAAAGAGCATTCCTGAAAAGGGTGCTTTTTTCATTGATAAATATATCAAGGGAAATAAAAAACTCGCTTAAAACGGAAAATAGAGCCTTGTATTTTGGGGTATATATGGTAAAATGATAATACTCCATTAAGGAGCTATCTCTATTGACAGAGAAGAGGCATGATCTGAAAAGATTGTGCCTTTTCTTTTTATTTTTTGTAAAAAGGGGTTGACAGTGTACCCTTATAGGTGTATACTTATATTACAATAAAGAACACGGAGGTGCGAAATGAACAAAGAAGCATTAACATGGGTCATCGAAGATCTCATGAAGATAGAAACAAAAGATCAGGTAACAGCAAGAATTGAAAGTGCTTTTGAAAATGGCACACTTGATAACGAAGAATATGAGATAGCAATGGAGGTAGTAAGATGAAAGTTAAAGTTTACACATCAGCAGAACAAATCAGAGCATTTTGCATTAAGCACGATTTCTTCGACAGAGGAAACAACACAGAATACAGCATGCTCCTTGAGAATGCATCGTATTGGGGAACAGACATCAGCAAGGCTCATTTGTGGTCATTGGGGCAGTACATAGCTCAGCACACAGATGGTGGCGAATGGTTCAACATGGACAACATGGTGAACATGTTAGTAAATGAGGCTTGCAGGGTAGAGGTAGAATGATGAAGTACGAAGAATTTGAAAACCTTTTGAAAGAAACGATAATCAGCTCATACATCAAGGTGATGGGCATCAGGAAATGGAATAGTTTGACAGATGAACAGAAAAACGAAGTATTACATGCTTGCCTTATAGGGTTTGCAAAAGGCTTAGGATTATAAAGGAGGTAACACAGATGACAATGGACGAAGCTCGCAGGAGATTGGATGAGGCAATATACAATTACGAACATTGTGAGGATGCCTTAAAGGGTGAATATGAGAAAGCCATTTACAAGGCAAATGAAACTTATTTGGATATGGTAGTTGAAGAGTTAGGGATAGTTAAGGAGGCTTAAAATGAAGATTAAGGATTTCATACAGATGGACATGGATATTGATGTATATGATGATTATGATGAGAGATTAGGCATTGCCTTTTGTTATGGCTACAAGCTCACAGATGCCGGTAAGGAGCATTTTAAGGATGCACTTGAAATGGATATCGAGATCGTTAATGGATATGGCGGTGAGGTTGGTATCGTACATTGTGAAAATGGCAAAGAAGCATCAACAGCAAAAAGGTTTTTCGATTCTATTGGCGGTTGGTGTTCAAGCGATGATTTTGATAAATGGTTTGAGTGGATAGAATAGGAGGGAACATGGACAGATTAACAAAGTGGAATGGTGAGAAATACATCCTGCCACAAGGCAGAACATCTGATGGCAAAAGTTATTGGAGGCTTATAGCCGAAAAACTTGCACAGTATGAGAATTTAGGCACAGTTGAAGAGCTGAAAGCATTAAAGGAGAAAAACGATGGATGAAATCAGGGATCTAATAATGCAAGCCATTGCAGAAGCTAAAAAAGAACAGAGATTTGAAGATGAACAAGATTTATGGATGATGCTTGAAAGCATCTCAGGAGGGCATGATGAACAATTTAACACAAGTTGCAAATGAATCAAAAAAGGGTTATACTCCATTATATTACAGCCTTAGTGAAGATGCTGTTTATACTCTTAAGGCAAAAGGTAGATTTTATGTAACAGACTTAATAAGAGAAAATACAGAAGATGAAATCAAGGCTGTTGTCTTGAGATGGATGAGCTTATAGGAGGTTGAAATGAAACTGAAAGATCTGTTCCGGAAGAAAACTACACCGGTAAACTCACAGGCGACTTTTAAACCTGAACCGGTGAAAAGAATAATTCCCACAGCATTGGCAAGGAATAAAAATGGAGATATCAAAGAGATTCCTTATGGCACTATATTAAGAGGTGAATGTTTGATAGCTCCTGATGGTGAATATTTTCATACATATGTTGGATGCTATGCCACATGTCCTGAGTGGGAATTGGTAACGATAAAAGAAGCCAAAGAAAGAGGGTATATGCCTTGTTTGATATGTGAGGACAAATTAAGAGAGGCTCAGACATTTTACACGGAGGATGAAGATGAATAATGCACAAGCAAGAGCATCAGCAAAATATGATGAAACTCATACCAAGCAAATCAAGTTAAAGCTAAACCTTGAGACAGACAAGGATATATTGCAGAGGCTTGAAGAGGTGGGTAACAAGCAGGGTTACATCAAGGAGCTGATCAGAAGAGACATAAAAAAGGCAGATTGATTTCTGCCTTTTGCGTTTTCGCAAAATTCATAATTGACATATGATGGTGTCAGTGGTAAAATATATATTGTAAGCGAACCGAGGATGCCTCAATGGGGCATCTATAAAAAAGTGAATTAAGTATTCCTAAAATCATAATTTTTTCGGCATAGTTATTCATATATCCTCTGAAAAATGGGGTAGGTAATCGCTTACAATGTATGGTAGGCGATTTTTTATTTGGAGGTTTAAAGAGATGAAATATGTAAGACGAGTTCAATCAGTTGTGATAGATGAGAATAATGCAATTGATTTCCAAAATTCTCTTAACAGTGTACTGCTAAAAGCTGATGATGTCAATCCTCAAAGAGACATAGCTTATCATCCATCAAGCAAATACTTTGCGATTGTATACTTTACAGAATCTGTTCCCAAAGCTGAAACAGAAGAAGAAGAGAAGATCCTGAAGTATGGTGAGCATAATTGTTCTGAATGTCCTTATTTCATGAAATCCAAGGACAACAGAAAAAAATGGCACTTATGCACTAAGGATGAAAAGCCTGTAACAGAATATCACGAAGCATGTCAAGCCTACTATGACATTTTAGAAGATATAGAAAAGGAGGTAAAGCATGTATCCGGAATTAAGAAAGAAGATGCTCAAAAGCGGTTGGTCTGTGATGGATTTGGCAAGTTTTCTCAGGGTGAGCAAGTGGGCAATATATCGCAGGCTTAGCGGTGAATCAAGGTTTACGGATCTTGAAAAAGAGAAGTTATCAAACTATTTCAATTTGTCAGAGAGAGAGCTTTTTAAGGAGGTTTAAAGATGTTAGGAATCATGTTAGCAGGGATTTGGAAAATGGCTTACTTATGGTTGCCGGTTGCTTTACTGATGGTAGGAGCAGGAATCTATGAACACTATAAGATGTAAATGCTGTGGTGAAATGCAGGAAGATGATATATGCATCATGTGCGAAGAGAATGCAGATTTCACAGCAAAACAATTTGCACAGATATTAAGAGACGATTGCAAGAGATACGGAATGAAACTTGACGAATACTATGATTTAGTAATCGATAGGTTGGATAAGGAGATATAAATGACATTCAACGAATTACAGAAAGCCAATGATTCATTGAAAAAGATGGATATCAAAGGCAAGGAATATGTGTCAGTTAATGAAAGAGTAAAGGCATTCAGGATGCTCTATCCTGAGGGCAAGATCATAACAGAATTAATCAAATATGAAGATGGTGTTGTTATCTTCAAGGCTGAGGTTTACAGAGTTGAGCAAGGCACTGATAGCGGTGATGGTTGGGAATATGGCGATATTTTAGCCACAGGCTATGCTAAAGAGGTTGAGGGTTCAACTAACATCAATAGGTTTTCGGCATTGGAAAACTGTGAGACAAGTGCTGTGGGCAGGGCATTGGGATTCTTAGGAATAGGCATTGACACATCAATAGCAAGTTTTGAAGAAGTAACAAATGCAAAGCTGAATGAGGACGGAAATCAATTGGCTACACCAACAGAAAAAGCCGGTCTGATCGCAACGATAAGATCAAGATGCACAGAGGATAACCTTACAGCAGAAGAAATCAATGAAAAGGTAAGAACCATGACAGAAGAAATGCTCAGGTTGGTTGGATTTGATGGTGCAAAACAGCCTGAGGGAATGACAGCAAAACAGTATGCTAAAGCTATGCAGATATTGAACGGAGGTATTTGATGAACAGTGTTAATTTAATAGGCAGATTGGCAAGAGATCCACAGACGAGATATACAGCATCAGGGATGGCGGTGTGCAAATTCACATTAGCGGTCAACAGAAGAAAAAAAGATGAAGCTGATTTTATCAATATCACAGCATTCGACAAAATAGCAGAAAACTGTGATAGGTTCATCGGCAAGGGTTCATTGGTAGGTGTGCATGGTTCGTTGGTATCAGGCTCATATAAAAACAAGCACGATGAAACCATTTATACATTAGAGGTAAATGCAAACAGTGTTGAGTTCCTTGACAAGAAGAAAGAAAAGGAAGAACCACAGCCTGAATTTACACAGATTGATGGAGATATACCGTTTTGAGATCAATAATAGATAACGAGAAAAAATGTTTGATATGTAAAACCACAAGAAACTTACATAAACATCATGTTTTTTATGGTGCAGGACGGAGATCAACATCAGAGAAATATGGCTGTTGGGTATATCTATGTGGATATCATCATAACATGAGTGATGAGGGAATACATTTCAATGCTAAACGAGATTTGGCTTTAAAAAAGTATACTCAGGATGTATGGGAGGGCAGATTTGGTACAAGAGAAGATTTCATCAGAACATTCGGCAAAAGTTATTTGTAAGATAGAGATTCCTTATAAATTTCCATCATTTAACGAATATGTGAATGAATGCAGAAAGAACAGATTTGCCGGTGCAAAGATGAAAAGACGAGTTCAGGATGATATCGGTTATTTCATAAACAGATTGCCTGAGTTTAAAGATCCTGTTGGGATACATTTCCATTGGATAGAAGAGAACAAAAGAAGAGATCTTGATAATGTGTGCTATGCAAAGAAATTCATCTTAGACAGTTTGGTTGAGCTACATAAACTAAAAGACGATAATCGGAGATATGTTCAGGAGTTCTCAGATACCTTTGGTTATGGGAAACAGTGCAAGGTGATATTAGAGATCATGGAGGTAAACGATGAAAGATAATATAAAGGACATAGTGGGAACAACACTGAGAGATTTTCCAAAGACAAGAGACGATGATTTTATTTTGGTATCAACTATCTATGGCAGATATGTGGATACAAGCAGAAGTTTTGAATACATCATGGAGCATCATGAGGAATTGGGTTTACCGAGTTTTGAATCAATAAGAAGAACAAGGCAAAAGTTACAATCTGAGTTTCCGTTGTTATATGGTGCATCAGGTGAGATGAGAAAGCTGAGAGCAGAAGAAGAAAAGAAATATCGCAAGACATTTGGAGCAGGGTCATGGATGTAAGTTGGATAAAAATCTATATTGATTGGTACGATTCAAGGAAAATCAAATACCTGAGAAATCTACCAAAGGGAAATGAATATGCTTTGCTATGGGTCATGGTTCTGTCATTAGCAGGGAAGTCAAATAATGGCGGTAAATTATCGATTACAGACAGCTTGCCATATACATTAGAGGATTTATCCAATGAGCTGTGTTTCAAGCCTCAAATCGTCAAACAAGGCTTTAACGAGTTTCTCAAATTGGGCATGGTCATTCAGGAAGATGGATTCTATACCATAACTAATTGGGAGGAATATCAGAATGCTGATAAGATGGCTGAAATCAGAGAGTACAACAGGCAGAAACAGAGAGAGTCAAGAGCAAGACGGAAAAATGTCAATGACATGTCAATGACAGATACCCCAAAAATCAATGACTGTCAAGACACAGAAAAAGAAAAAGAAAAAGAATTAGATAAAGAATATGACGATTTATTAAATAATAAATTAATTAATAGGCTGACAGTCGATGAGATGCAGATCCTTGACAGCAGATGTCAGGCTATAGGCACTAATCTTAAACAGCTCATACGGTATGCAGAAGCTAAAAAGCCTGATGGGGTTGAAAGACCATTCAAATACCTTATGGGCATATTAACAAAGGATGATGGGTGGCATTGATGACTATTGAAGTATTAACAGCAACAGAAAACTGTGCAGATAAGTGCAAGTTCTTTGAAGTTGAAAGCACGGTTCTCTATGAAGATGACATGGTTGCATTCCGGACACACAGATGTATCAACTATGAAAAGTGCAGATCACTATACGAGGACATAAGGAGGGAATATGGAAGAGCTGAATAAACTTGAAGAATACCTGAAAGAGAACGGTATCAAGTATGACAGAATTGATAGGAATGAAGATGATGAAACATTAGGTTTTCATCAGATCATGGTGTATGACGATGATAAACCGTTATGGGATGCGGTTTGTCATTTTGGCTCACAAGGATATGAAGAGGGTTTGCTTGAGGTAATGGGATCTGTCGTTTCGGCTACATCCGGAGTGAGCATTGAGGGATATCTTACAGCAGATGAGATCATAAAGAGGTTAGAAGCATGAATACAATAATAGGAATAGCAATAGGGTTTGCAATGGGTATTGTTGCAACAATGTTATATATCATAGTCAGTTATGACAGATACAAGGAGAAAAACAAATGATTGGTACATTCTTTGATGCCTTGTTTGATTATGCAGATGAGGCAAAGGCAAACGGAGACATGACAAGGTATGAGATATGTCATGAGATAGAGGATCTATTACAGAAAGCATATGATGATGGAATGAGCAATTCCAATGTTATCAAATCGCATAAACCTAAAGGCAAGGTTGAAGAATTGGTAATGTCAATTCCTGATATCCTTGTTTACAAAGATAAAAAAGATGGGCAGATATGGTATGAGCTTGAATGTGATGATTATCACAAGGCAACAAGGATGAGATTTGATTCACCGGAAGAGGTGATAAAAAGGGTGATTGATTTCAGATCAAATAAAATAGTTGCCACGATGGGTGAAGCAAAAGAATTGATGATTACATACTGCATTAACATGCTGAGAAAAATCAGAGTGAGTGAAGATGTAATAAAAAAGAACGGTAATAAAACTATAACAATGGTGGGTGATGATTAATGAAACTGATATGTGGAGATAGTGCTATAGAGTTAAAAAATATAAAAGATGAAAGCATAGATTTAACTGTGACATCTCCACCATATGATAACTTGAGGGATTACTGTGGGTATACTTTTGATTTTGAAACTATATCTCAGGAATTATACAGAGTTACAAAAGTGGGGGGGGGTGGTAGTTTGGATAGTAAGCGATTCAACTACACAAGGCAGTGAATCCGGAACATCTTTTAAGCAAGCACTTCACTTTAAAGAGATAGGATTTAATATCCACGACACGATGATATGGGCAAAGGATACACTGACATTTCCTGATTCAACAAGATATGGGCAAACTTTTGAATATATGTTTATATTCTCAAAAGGCAAGCCAAAAGCTGTGCATTTAATAGAGGACAGAGTTAATAAATGGGCAGGAGCAAATGTGCATGGCACTTCAAGAGGTGCTGATGGACAAACATTTAGGAAAAGCAACGATAATAAATCAATCGTTAAAGAAGTGGGTGCAAGATTCAATGTTTGGAATATGAGTGGAGAAAAGAACAACAAAACAGGGCATCCTGCTGTGTTTCCCTTAAACTTAGCAAGGGATCACATTCTCTCATGGAGCGATAAAGGTGACAAGGTGTTAGATCCTTTTATGGGCAGTGGCACGACAGGATTGGCATGTATAGAAACCGGCAGAGATTTTATTGGCATAGAAATATCAAAAGAATATTACGATATTTCAAGCCAAAGAATAAATGAAAGCCAAGCACAAATAAGGATGTTCTGATATGGAGGTTAAAAATGAAATGTGATATCTGTGGCAAGGAGATCACCAAAAAAGACATCTTAACAGAATTTCAGTTGCCTTATATGGGCAAGCTGAAAAAGTTAAATGCACATGCACTCTGTTATTATCAGGTAATGGAGTTCATGAAAGCTCAGGACAAGATGTTTCAAAGAGTGAAAACAGTAACAATTGATTCAAAGAACATATTGTAAAGGAGAACGGACATGGAAAGAGATTGCCAAAACTGCATCAGGAGCAAAGGTGTAACAGAGTACGATAACGGATGTACAAGTTGGGATTGCGACTACATCAACAGAACCAAAGCAATAAAGATCTATGAAGCATATAAAAACATCGTAAGGTGTAAGGATTGCAAATACTACGACACAATATCGAGAACATTCCCTTGTTGTACAGACATATTCGGAGCGGTTAGATATATGGAAGCAGACGGATTCTGTTCAAAGGGAGAGCCGAAAGGAGAATAACATGGAACTTATACCAAAGGAAGAAGCAATAAAATGTTTAGATGGTAGAGGCCTTATAATATCAGCATCTCCAAAAGTTGCGGTGCGAAAATATTCTGCAATGGTAAGAGCAAGGATTGAGGTACTTCCCACCATAGAAGAACGGAAAGAGGGGCATTGG
>OCTX012042050.1_pt1 | contig 28638 bp, 35 predicted proteins | sample 1539691 | NCBI WGS metagenome assembly OCTX01 (sample SAMN02144231, study PRJEB22623) | gut metagenome | biome: sheep rumen | host: Ovis aries | place: New Zealand
CCGAGCATTCGTGCCATTTTCAGTTTCGCTTGCTCATCCTCGATGATGTGGATTCTGCCGAAAGCTATCACGCTACGAAAGAAAGTAGTGACCAAAAATTTTAAATTGTGCAATAAAAAAATGCGATTTTCTTATAAAAAGAACGTGCGTAGGCAAAAATTGCTATCTCGACATTGCAAAACGAGTATCAATTTACGTGTATGCAGTGAAATGACACTTTAACAGATTGAGTCGCTTTCGTGTCATTTTTATCAAACATAAAATAATCGTCATTTTGCATTATACCTATAAACATCTTTTCGCTTGTCGCTGAAAGATTGCCGAGACTTGTGAAATGTGATTGATACTGTCTGAAATCACTTTCTCTGATTTCTTGATTATAATATACACTTGTGTTTTGCGGACTTGGCGCATTTAATATCATTTCTTGATAGTCAGCAATTTCAAATTCAATAACGCGCTCTGGCTTTCCGTATCTGCCAGATTGTACAGTTCTGATTTCTGGCTTTCCTGCTTTATTATAAACAATGTTGAATTTGCACGGAAAATCATTTGTCTGCTGTTCATTGCCTGAATCGTCTTTGCTGCAACCGATGAAAGAGGCTGCAACAATGACTGTTAATAGATATAATATCTTTCTCATACTTGCTTTGTTTAATCTGCTTGCAAAGTTACGAAATATATCTGAATGACAGCGTTTTTCAGAAAATATTTTTTCTGAGATAAATAGAGTAAACGACAAACGAAATACTACAATGACAGAAAAAACAACAATTTCAAGAAATTTCTGGCGCCCGAGCGTTACGTCTCAGTTTTGCGTCTGCCCGATTCCGTTTCATTTTGATACATATCGCGGCTGTTCTTATGGCTGTCTGTTCTGTTTCGCACGTGACTTTATTGAGTTTTCACGTCGTAACCAAGATGCAGACAAACGTAAACAATCATATCTGGAGGGAAACAGTCCAGAGGGTCTGCAAAAGTGGATAGATAAAGTATTATAGTCTGACAGTTATGACTACACGAAAGCAGAAGAGGTTGCATTTAAAGAGCGCATACCCGTAAAGATTGGCGCAACTGCCGACCCGTTCCCGATAATCGAAAAAACAGAGCGTATCACATACGACTGTCTGAAAGTGTTTCAAAAGTACGATTACCCCGTACAGATAAGCACTAAAAACCCCGAAATATTTCTGTCTTATGCAGAAGACTTTATCGGTGCCAACATTGCACTGAATGTTAGTTGCTCATTCTGTGACGATGACATTGCACGTTAGATTGAATGTGGTGCAATCAGTCCGACCAGACGTTTTGCTGCAATCAAGAAACTATCTGAAATTGGCTTTAAAATCACTGCACGTTTGCAGCCGTTTATATTGCCATACAGTGAGCAAGTTGCAGAAAGATTTGTGAAGACTTTAGCAGACTGCGGAGTCTGGGCGTTTCAGACTGAGGGCTTGAAACTTCGTGTCTGTATGAGTGACAAAGAAAAAGCCGTGTACAGTCGTATCGGCAAAGTGCTCGGCTTTGATATTCTTTCCAATTTCAAGCGGTTCGGAATGATTGAATTTGGTGACTATGTATATAGTGCAACAGACAAACGCCGTATGCTGAAACAGTACTCAGACTTAGCATAGAAATACGGTATCAAGTTCTTTAATGCAGATAACTTTCTTGATGATGGAAAGTACGGCTGCGGCTGCGAGTGCTGCGGTACTGAGTTTCTGAGAAATCACAAAATCTGGGGAGGTTGCAGACGTGCAAATGTTTACAGTGACAGTCAGACAGAACACTCTGAGGAGTTCGGAAAGTGCCTTGTTAATTTCGTGCGCTCAAAAGCAAATGAAAATAGAACTATCGCCGAAGTGACTAAAGATTACAACGTGAAAGACGCTGTACCTTATCCCGAAATTAATACACTGTTTTAAGAATATGGAGTTAGTAATTTGCCCGACTTGCGGGACTGCCAATCTGCATTGGCTTAACGACGAAAAAGCCGCTGATGGCTTTGACTATGAGACTGATGATGATGCAGTCAGTCACCACTACACTTGCACGAAATGCGGCACTGATGTAATAGTGATTGAGCCATCACGTGAAGACAGAGAAAACGACTATAAAGAGTATTGGGACAAAAAGAAATGAAAACACTGTTTTATATCGTTGCTGCTTTCGTGCTCTGCTTCTGCTTCCCGAAAGTGACGTTTACTGCTGTTGGTGCTGCTGCACTGCTGTTTGTGCTCGCTGTTCTGAATGTGATAGACATTAAGATAACACTAACATCAGACAGAAAGAAAGACTAAGAGAGACAGTCACTCGGTGGCTGTCTCTCTCATTTTGGAAATTGAATTATCATCTGGAAAATAACAATGATTATCACACTTGTTTATCATTTTAATCAATGATTGTGATAATTTCCTTTCTTGTTTCCATTCTTGTAATGACAATTTCTCTAAACACTGTCTCTGTCGTTTTGATAGTTTCTTTTTCATACTTCATTTTATTAGTTTGTAAATAAGCACCCGCCACCGCTGACGGGTGCTCTGTTAGTTCTTAGAATAGTGCAACACTGCTGACTTTCGCACGTCTTCCACGCTTCTGCTTCTGTGCCATCACGTTCTGACTGCTGAGTCTGCTGCTGCGTTCTTGCTGCTTGCTGTACTCTGATTGCAAAGCGTCGTACTCAGTGAATAACTCTGGGTGTGCTGCTCTCAGTGCTTGCATCTTGGCTTCGGCTTGCTGTGCTGCTTCTGATGCTTTCTGCTGCTCTGTCTCTCTCGCTTCTGCTGTCTTAGATTGCAGACGCTTGATAACGTTCTTAACGCTTACGCCGTACACGTCTGCAAGTTCCTTGACTGCTTCGTGGCACTGTTCGGCCTCTGACTTCTGCTGACGTTCTGACTGCATACCGTTCAAGCGGTTTTGACGCTTCTGACTGCGTTTAGACGCTTTCTCTGTATGAGCGTCAATCTGACTTGCTAAGTCTTCAATGTCACTGTACTCAATTTTGAACACTTTGCCTGGCTTCTGTGCTCTGCACCACCATGCACTTAACTTGACGAAATGCTCAGTTGTTAACTCACTTTTTAAAGTCTCCAACTGCTGCTTGTTTGTAATTACGTTTGCCATAATTTTAATAATTAGTTGTTAATTAATAATGATTTGAATATCTCTGTAAGGACGTTTGCACAAATACTGTTCCCGCCATGCATATATACATCTTTGTCATCGTTGACGCTCTGCATCTTTTCAGCGTCTTCACTTGACACGTCCATCAGTGCCAGATATTCTTTCGCGGTCAATCGTCTCAGTCTTATAAACTGATTTGGTTGCAGTTCTTTGACTGCTTGCAGAATCGTCTGGCGTGCTGCGTTTGTTATCTTATCACCTCTATATCTTCCGCACTTCATATATTTTATAAATTCATCTATGCCGATTGAGTGCTCTGCTGTCTCGCCGTCTTCTGCTTCCCAGACTTCTACGACCATAGGCGCAGGATGCCAGCCCGTACTGATACAGTTTCGCCAATCTTTGCTATCGTAACCAGATGCCATCAAAGTGCTGATGGTGCCGTCTGCGTTAAGCGGTGTGACTGTAACTGTCTTTATATACTTCATTGTCGTTTTGATTTTGATTTCTGGTGCAAAGATAAGTGATAATTGAAATACTTGCAAGAGGCAAAAAGTCAGAAAACCAGACGTTTTCTGCTGAAAATTAACTATATCTGAAAAAATGGACTCCCTACAAGTCCAAGTGTCAAAAATAGTCCATTTTTGCACAAAAATCATTATTTGTGCAAAAACTTGTTTGTATTATTTAAGAAATCATCAGAGATAACGAAATCTGAAAAACACATATTAACTGTTTTAGCCTCGTTTTTGTTGGACTTCTCAAAAAGTCCTCTTTCATTTTTCAGCAAATCAGTACGTAAATAGACGATTTTTCTGTCACTGTGCAAAGATTAACGTCGGTATTTTTACAAAGTGTCACAAACGCTGTTCTGGGGATGCGGTAAAGTTGTTTTACAGATTAACAGCGTCTTTCTCAATTCTAAAAAAATGCAAAAAGACAGCCGAAATGACTGTCTCTCGCTCTAATTTTGTACAAAAATGATGTTTTACTGTGTGTCGTGGAGTGCTCGCCAATGTCTGCCACCCGCATAAGCACCAACGTAGATGTAAGTGTCATTACTCATTGATATATCTGCATTCAACTCGCAAAAGTAGTTATCATTCAAGTTGCTGTCAACTATAATAACGCCATGCTCTGTATTGCTGTACGGTACGACATAGACATTGCCGCCACTGTCATTGATGATAGTTACTGTATATCCTACGGGCAGTCCTACAGTATCACCGTCTGAGTCAGTGAAAGTCTCTGGCGGTAACACAATCCAACTGTCTTGATAGTTAAATTCAGAGTCCATTGCACGCCCGATTACGTAACAAATGCCGCTGTCTCTCTGGGCATCGATTCTAAACGCCCATTTACTTGCATTTATATTGCCGATGTTCTGATAAGTGTAAAGATACGGACTCGACCCCGACCCAACTTGAAACATTGGTGTATAATTGTAGAATGGGAACCAGACAGGCTTAACGTTCGGTGACGTTCCTTTTATCTGTGCTGCAACTTGAAAGTTTTGATTTCTGAATCCGTCCGCATTACTCCAACGTATGCCAGAAAAACCATATCTTAACTGCAATTCGTCTTCACTCGCCCAAATCAGTTTGTTTGCTCCTTGATGTGTATAAAAGCCGTCACGTCCGATAAACGTCTGTGCGTTCTTGGCTGTCTAACATCTGACATTTACATTCAGATAAGCGGTGCCGCTTGCTGACTGACTGCAATAGACTCTTATCTTTAGTTTGTACGTTCCTGCACTCGGTGCCGAGTATCTGATGCGGTCTGACAGATTGCGATAATTGCCGTAACTGTCTGCTTTAGTGATTGTGACTTCATAATTCTTTGTCGAATCGTCAGGCAGTGTGATAATCGCTCTTAGTGTCATAGTATAGACAGTTGGAAACGTGTTGCTCCCGCCACTGCTTGTATAGAACTGAGCCGAGAATCTGTCTAAGTCTATAGTATCATACTGAGACAATGAAAAAGATGTTTCATTTGTCGTTAAGTCAAAGACTGTGACTGTGCCACTCTTTGACAGATTCATATACTAATAAGTGTCATTTGCAATCGTGGCAATGTCACCGACTGCATCACTCTATATATTGACTCGTGGCGTGTTCGTATCGTCATAGACTGTGAAACCACTATTATTTGAGTCGTATAGATTCAGATTGCCATTGATGACAGTGTTTGCCGCTGTCAGAGTGATTTTCTGATTTACGATGTCAATGCCCGTTGGTCCGAGACTGCTGTTAATACGTGCAATGATTTCGTCTTCGTCCACGCTCATTTGAGTGATTAAGTCCTCTACAGTTGTGCCGCTTGTGACTTTCAGATTACCACGTATATTATTGCCGTTTGCTGCAAACCACGTATATTTGTGATTACTCAGATTAAAGTCATTGATACCGACGTACTGAGCCATTGACGGTGCTTTGATTGCCAGATCTGGTGATTTGTATGCAGACAGAATAATTGCAGACTGTCTTTCTGCATCGTCATTCCCTCTGTAACCTAACTGCATAATTTCATCCCCGACTTCTGGCACTGAGTCACCATCTTTCACAGAGTCAGAAACGACGATATAATTACAGTCTTTCGTTTGTCCGTTTATCGTTGTACTACTGTCACCAACAGCCGTAACCAAACGCCAATAATATTTGTTGCTGACGTTGTGACTTATGCCCGTCTGAGCGTTAAACGATTGACAGATTACTTGGTCATTGACTGCAAACTCATTCATTATTGCTTTAGCTCTGTCATTGTCTTCTTTTCGCCACCAGAGTTTGTAACCACCGCTGACGCTCTCGACTTTATCAATCGTGGCGTTTGCTGCACTGAGTATGACAGTACCGCCAACGCTCTTTAACTTGTCAATGATTAACTCAAAGAAATGAGCGGACCCAGTGACAGTGAGATTGTGAAAGTTTCCGTCTTCGACAAACAAGTCTTTCCACTGCTTTGCAGCACTTCCGAGACTATACAAGTTGTTTTGTCTTGGCTCAATGTTTTCTGTACAGACGTAGTGCAAAGAACTGTCATTGGTGATATTCAGTGTTGATGCGTTCAAGGAGTTTTCTGCAAAGACGCTGCCGCGTGTGTTGAAATCTCCGTTGATGTCTTCTGTATCATCGAAATATTGCCCCCAGATATTGACTGGGTAGAATGAATTTGCAGCACTATTCTAAGACGTGCTGTTTTTATTGACAGTCACCGACCCGCTGTTATCTCTGAGAAATCTGTTGCGGTATCTGTGAGGAATCTGTGAAACTTCTATCTGCATACTGGCTGTTTAGATTTCGTTTGTGTTTACGTTGACTGTGTTCTGACTGACATTGTACGTTGCAGCCGTAGTCACTAACTGTTTTGAACTTCCCCCGATTGATTCACTTATCGGCTGAAATGGGTAAACTTCTGTTGACGTTGACACATCAGTTACTTTGTTATGTACTGAGCGACTGAACTAATATTTCGGTGTCTTATAGTAATTAACAAGTCGCTGCACTAATCTTTCTTCTGGCTTCTTTTTAGCGCTTCCGAAAGTGAGTGAATCGATGTAATTATACTGACCACCAGACTGACCGATTACGTAACTGTAAGATGTGGCCCAATCGTTCTGGGTGTTCACTTTTAATTCTATGTCTTCAAGTTCTTTGCAGTAGTTTTCATCGACTGTATTTGAATAGATTGTATCTGGGTCAATATTGCTTTCGTGGTAGATGTCCGACTGTGCTGCTGACTTGCTGTAAGCGATTGACAAATCTGAAAGGTGAATCGCTTTCAGTGTCGTATCTGCCAAGTCTGTACGTGGCTGCGGGTCTGTGCCGAGTTTGCTGCAAGCATAAATCTGAAATTCAAGCTGGCCGTACATCGTTTGACTCTCTGGGCATTTGATTGCTACACCGTCAGTGGCATTGACTATCTGCATTTTATACGAGACTGTGTTGGTCAATGCGTATTCAGTATCATATATCGTTTCGTTTGTCTTATTGATGTGTACCAAATAGAAATAACCACCGTTGTAATATTCGTAATAAAATTCTTGCGGTATATAGACTTTTTCACTGCCACAGTTGACGTTATACAGATAGTTAGCGTTTGCGTAGGCACAATCTCCGCTTTCTTTCTGACCACTGAAAGAATTATAAACGCTTTCAGTCACATAGTCCCAGACATTGTGCGTACTGTTCCACGTTCTATACCAATGATTTGTACGTCCTGCACCATCCCAGCCCCATCCGCTGTAAATGCTGTTATAATACGTTTGTCTCGCTTGCTGTGCTGTTATGCTGTCCCATTCCTCGCCGTTATAGTACCAATCACCAATCGTTAGACGTGTAAGAAACATAGTATTATTCGGCCAATTTGCAGTACCTATATAATCAGTGTCAGACGTCCAAGTCAAATCGCTACAACTTCCGAAAGTCGCTGCACTGTCGTACATACTTCTGACTGCTGAATGAGCACGTAAATCGGTGCTAAATTTATACTTTAGATTGATTATCAGATAACCACCATCAAGTATCATCGTCTTTGGCGTGTTGAGTGTCATATATGGAATGGTACCGAACAAACCGCCACCCGTCATTGTGATATACAGTTTACGACTCAGACTGCTTGGCTCTCCGTCTGCTGTTTTGTACTCTGCAACGTTCTGCCAGAAAATACCGCCACGGATTGAATCTCTGTTGCTCAAAGTCACTTCACTGACAGGCGTAGGAATAACACTGTCTAATACATACGGCTCTGTGTACGTCCAATTATGCAGACTTTTGAAAAATCCACTGATTAACTTGTATGCTGTGCCGTCTGGGGCTGTATAGTCTTCTACATACTGCATATTTGGGTCGGCGTTCTGATTGACAATATCGTCTTCATCGTCAAACTCTGGGAGTATGTTATCAAGTGGATTGTTATTTGCAATCACAGTCACTTTGTTGAACACTCCACCAAGAGAGACAGTCACATCAGAGCCGCTTTGTCCTATCTGAGCCGTAGTCTTCGGTGTCAGTGTGAGCGTCACGTTTGCGCCCTGCTGCCATGTAGTGCCGTTGTGAGTGTAATGAGTCAGCACGTAAGGACTGTTTAGTTTATCGCTGCTGACTGCATAGAAAGCACCTTTGTACTGTATAAGTGTCAGTTGTAAATACTGCATAATACTGCTGACTACTTCGTCACACTTCATCGGCTCCTCTTTTTCATCAAAGAAATTGCGCTCTTTGATAAAGAGATTGTTAAGTATTGGACTGCTGCCGTTTATCGAAATTGTACTGTCAATATACAAGTCAGAAATTACGTGGTTAGGGTCAACTGCATCAAAGCAATGAGAAAGCACGTTTAAGAAACTGAAAATACCTACTGAGTCAGTCTTATCAATGTACGTGTAATCTACGTTTTCAAGTTGTGCAACACTGTCAATTGCTTCTATCGTCAACGTGTCGTAACTGCCTTGATAACTCTGTGTATAGACGTTTGGCTGTACGTAACCGAACCAGAACAAAGAACTATTTTTGAAAAGTTTGACAGTCACACCGTTTAGAGTGCCAGAAAACAGTGTCGGGATAATGTCAGAGACAAACAGATTGACGCTTGCACGGCTTGGGCGCATAGCGTCAAAGATACTTTCTCCGCTGTACTCAATAGTCATAGCGTCTGACAGCAACTTGACTTCTGTATTGCTGCCACTGCCAGACGTTGTGATTTCCAGACGCATTGAGTTATTATCAATGTCTTTAAAGTCGCTGTAATATGTCATCTGTTTATCTTATACCAATATTTTTTCCGACTGCTTTCTGCTGCTTTGCATAGTTACTGAAAGCGAGATACAAGTCTGCACCGCGTACGACTGCACCGACGTACTGCATTTGTTGACTTTGATTTGCAACAGTACCACCGTCTAACAGACGCATAAATCTTGATTGGTCTGACTGCGTTAAGACAGCCTCGCCGCTGTTGACTCTGATGATTTGTGAATCTCCTACGTAACTGCCACCGCTTACAATACCGCCCTGGGCATAGCCAGAAAGACTATGTATTTGAGCGATAACGCTTGCTACTGTTGCAAGTCCAGAAATAGCAAAGCCGAGCATTCCCCAACCAGTTGACGTGACTGTCGGGCTTGCTGCTGCTTGTGTATATGCAGAGATAATTGAGGCGATTGCTTGTGCTATGATACCCGCAATGTTTAACTCTGGACTTTTGAAACTGCTGCCGAGACTGCTGAAAGCACTGCCGACCTCTCCGACCATGCTGCCGACTTTGCCCCACTGTTCTGCATTTTCTTGTATGCGTTTGTTTTCTGCTGTGATAGTCTTTGCTGACTCTCCTAACTCAGTCTGCTTTGCTTTCGTGCTTTCGATTTCTTCACCGAGCAACTTGTAAGCATCTGCACCTTTATCGCCTAACTTCGCATACTCATTTTGCAAGTCCTGCAGTTGCTTAATGAGCGAGTCGTTAAAGTTCATTTGCGTCTGTATATACGACAAGTCACGTTCTGAGTTTGGCTTGTCGTTTCCGACTGCAACGTCAAAACTGCTGAAAGTCTGCTGACGTGCAATCTTATCGTTTTTCTCAGTGAGTGACTGCAACTGCTTTGCAATCTTATCTTCTGGCACATACAAGCCGAGTTCTATTTTCTTGCTTTCGATTGCTTTTGTCAAATCGTTGACTTTCTTCTGATAGTCAGAAGGTGTCAAAGTGATCAGGCCGTCTTTGTACTTCTTTTGTAACTCAGATAATTGATTTTCTAAGTCTGAAAGACTACCCGCTGCAAATGTCGGCTTATTAGATGTGTGAGTGTTGCCCGTCTTTTTGTTAGTAGTCTGCTGTACAGTCTTAGCGTTCTGAGCCAACTGAGCCATTTGACCGACTGTTTCGTTAATCTCTGCGTTAATATCGTTATAGTCAGACTGAATGTTTTGTAACGTTGCATCAGTCTTTGCAAGTTCTGCGTTTGCTTCTGCTGCACCCTTGGCAGTATATGCAAATTTTCCAGACGCTTGATTATACGTGAACTTTCCACCGTTGTACGTGCCTCCCGTTCTGTCAGCGGCGAAACTTGACATATTGCTTGGTGCTGCATCACCCTGCTGCACTTTAACTTGATTGTATCGATTAAAAAACTGCTGTTCTAATTCAATCTGTTTAGTGTAAAGTGCTGTTGCTTTCGCTGCGAGTGCTGCGGACTTCGCACGTGCCTTAAACGCTTCGACAATTGCGTCTGTATTTCCGTTAAAGACGTTTTCTGCATCTTTCACATCTTTGACTTTCAAGCCGAGTTCGTCCAACTCTTTTTGATGTGTCTTTATCCACTGCACACGTTGCATATCTGATGTGAGTGACTTGTAAGATGCAGCAAGTTCGGTGTACTTCGTCATTAACTGTGCGTAAGTGCTTGCAAGTGCTGATGTGTAAGACTTCTGTACGTCTTCCATCATTTCAGTCTTACGCTTTGAGTTTTCCAACTCTTTTTGACGCTTTTTCTCTGCTTCTGTCGCTTCATCAGACTTTGACGCAAAAGCATACAAGGCGCCAGCGACTGCCAAGGCCGCTGTTGCAAGTAAGACGTAGGGATTGCTGCGGGCTACGGCGTTCAGAGCGGCCTAAGAAACTGTAGCGGCTTTTGTGGCGATAATTCCGCGCCCTTCTGCTGCTGTACGTACCGAAATCGCTGCTGCAAGTGCTGCCTCTTGCACTTTCCTCACTGACAGCATCAGTGCTGATTGTGCCTGTAAAGCATTGATGATTTTAACTGATGCTGCTGATGCAGTCTGAATCAAAACAAGTTGTGCAATTGCTTTCTGTAGTTTCTCAGTCTCGCCGCCCGCTAACTGAGTGACAGCGACCATTGCAGACATAGATGTCGAAACTGTACTGATGCCCTCTGTCAATGCGTCTGTTTTGAAACTATCACTACTTAATTGCTTTATCTCATTTTGCGTATCAATTATAGCATCTTTGAAAGATGCGGCTTTGTCTTTCGCCTCGTTCAACTGCTTTGCAAGTGCTGCACCAATATCAGACTTTTTCTGTTCGTCACTGAGATTAGCGTAGGACATTTCAAGCGAAATGACTTCTTTTGTCAGTTCGCTTAACTTACGCTTATAGTTAGTGATTGAGCCAACAACTTTGCTAAAGTTCTGGGCTTGCTCTCCGACTGACTTTCCAAAGTCTTTGACTGCTTGTTTATCAGCATTTATTTGCTGCTTTAGGTTGCCATCGTTGAGGCTCAAATCGACCTTCAAATTTGCCATATCTTATGTGTGTTATATTATACTTTGTTTGTCTCTGTCGGCTGTTGACTATTGATGTAGTCTTCAAGTGCTTTTGACTGCTTCTGCATCTGTTCAAAATCGTCTTTGCTTAACTGTTCTTTGTCTGCATCGTCTTCATCAAATGGGAGTCTGTAAATGTCTGTCAGATTCAGTTTCTTTTTGCTGTTCATCTGGCAGTTTAAAAAGTTGCTTATACGCTGTGACTCCCAAAGTGAACGGTCTGCAAATTGAATGTTATCAAGTATGTCTGACAGTTCTGACAGTAACATCTAATCGAGAAAGTACGGCACTGAACAAACTTTGTACTCAAAGCATAACAGACGAAAGTAATAATGTGCTCTGCACTTTATTTCTTTTTGCTTCGACTGACTTTTTTTTTGCTGTCTGTCTGCTGTTCTGGCTCTGCTTTCTTTCTCAGATTCAAAACGCTCTGCTGATAGTCGCTGTACCACTCTATAAAGTCATAAAAGACTGTCGGATGGTCTGAAATCCAATCCAGAAAATCGTCAAACTTTAGCGTTTCTTCTTTAGTCAGTGCTACAAGCGTACAGAATAGATATTGCAGCCACTCAGATTCATTTTGAGCCGTGAAAGTGTGTCCGACTGCATCTTCAAAAAGCATATCTGCACGAAAACTGAATTTCAGAGTAATGTCTCTGTCGTTATATTTGATTGTCATATTAAATAAAGAAACTATTTACTGTATTTATCCAACCTACAAAAACACGAAAAGAGCGTCAAAGACTGACGCTCTTAATTGCTAAGAAAACTACAAAGAGAAATACCGATTAAGAGTAACTCTTAGGTGTTGCGGGTGCTGTATCAAGCAAACGACCGCTACCCGTAAACTCTACGTCCATAGTGGCAGTTTCGCCATCGTTAGCGGTGATTGATGCTGACGTAACGATTGCATCGCCATAGCGAACAAAGCCACTGCCAACCGTCCAACTTGTATTAGTGCTGATGTCGGTGACAGACTTCAAACCGTCTTCCCACTTCGATTCATTGATAGTGCAAAATGCAATAGTATAAGGCTGGCCGCTCTGAGCCATACCCATAACTTTCGCTGCATTATCATTGCTGAATAGCATAGAGCCAGAGCAAGACCAATTTGAATTAGTTGCAGAAATTTCGGGATGTCTGCCGTGGTCTTTTGATGAAACAGTCTGTGTCTCATTGCTAATCTGCATACTGTTTGCAGTTGCAAAGCCAAATGTGGTGTACTTTGTACCATTGTGATACATAAGTGCAAGTGAATTTCCAGAGGTCATAATTATGATATGTATAATTTTATTTTTAATCTGATTTACTCTATTTATCTCAGTCAGAAAAAGTCAAAATGCAGTAACTTTCACATCGAAAGAAAGACGCTGTACAAAGACATTTTCAATCTGGTCTTCGGTGCTTCCTACAAGTCTGATTTGACTGATGTAGATGTCATCGTCTTTATATGCTTTTTCTTCAAGCAACTCTCTGACTGCTTCTGCAATCTCGACTGTCTGGCCGTAGTCATCTGAGACACATATAATATCGACTGGCGTACTGTCTTCAAACCACCCATCTTTAGTGTAACTGCTGCTGATGTTTCCATGCATGAAACTGATATACGGAAATATGGTCGGCTACAATATGAGCGGTCTGATGTTCTGCACTTCTACAAGTGCCGTGACTGCTTCTGATTCAGTCAGAAACTTATTAATATATTTGTTTATTGAAAGTGCATTTTTCATTGTCTTTACTTCGGTGCATTTTTAGCGATTAAGTCATTTATCACTTTATCAAGCGAGACAGTCAGATTACTCATAACGCTCTGTGCTTTCTGAAAGTAATTGAGTGCTTTGATACGTCCGAGCGGCTTTCCCTTTTTGTACGTTCTGCCGAGTGAATCTGTGTACTCTCTTTTAGTCTCCCTTGGCTGCGTTCCACCCTCAAAGAAACGTGCTCTGTACGTGCCAGATCCGGATGACCTAACGCCGAGCACGTGTACTTTCGTGCTAACAGTGTCACCCTCGACTTTGATTTTACTGACTCTTACTGCATCAATGAGTTTGTCTTTAAATCCGCTCTGACTGCTTCTGCTTGCTGCTGGCAATGTCTGACGGAAATAGTTTTTTGCAGTCTCTTTATACTCTTTTGCAACTGTTCCGAGTGCTTTAGAGTACAAGTCTGTACACTAATCAGACGTGAAGAAACTGAGCATTTCTTCAACTTCGTCTGTCTCTGCATAGATACCGACGTTTTGCTTGTTATGTACAGACTTTCTTTTGCTGTAACTGCTGTGTCTGCTTGCAAAATCACTCATTTATTAACTCAGTAACTAACGTTTGACTGTTGTTTCGCTTGTCTGGATTGATGCTGATGATACGGTACAACTGACAATAATACTTGATGCGGTCTGTCGGTCTGATATTGAGATAGTATCTCACAGTAAATTCGACTGTCTCAGCAAAGAACACCTCTTGCACATCGACTGTCTTACTGCCAGACATATATCTGACTGCTGCTTTCGTCTTGGTGTATGTCTGCCACGACTCTTTATCAATGCCGTATGCGTCACGCTCTTTGACTGAGCGTAATATCTCAATATTTTCGTTTAACGCTCCTGCTCTCATACTCCGAAACTTGTATCAAATGCGTAACTTTTATATGGCTGCAATAGGTACTGATAAGCAAGCGGGATTTCACTTGCAGTTGCAAAGCTGACTGACTCTCTGTTTGCATAGAAATGGCCTACCAACAACAGTATAGCGTGTTTAACTGCTGCGGGTAGTCTTCCGTGTTCGTCAACTATCTCTGTCAGTGGACGCTAAATGTGATTTTCAACAGCACACTCAGCGGCTTTGCAGAGTGCTTTTATATATTCGTCATCTTCCACCCACGACTCATCAATATTAAGATGCTTTTTCAGAATTACAGTGTCAATATACATAAATCAGACTTGTGACTTTTTCTGTATTTATCTGAGTGTCGGAAAGACAAAAAAACACTCTCTTTGCAATGACAAAGAGAGTGAGAAATTTTTCTTCAATATAAAATAAGTGCATGAGCATTCAAATTCAAGCCTTACCAAAAGCGAAAGCGTTCTTTCGAGCACATTTCACATCGACATAGGCATTAACAATCAGATTCACAGTGCCTGCACTCAGTGAGGCAGTGTCGCGGACTGTATCAATCTGCACGTTATCCCAGGCACCGACTACAATATTTGACCAATCGCCATAAATCACGTTGACAGACACGTCGTTAAGATGGCCCGTGCTAAGTACTTCAGTACCGTCAATTTCGCCGTTCTGCATAACAAGTTCGGTGGTCTTAGTGCTCTTTGGCATTGCGCGGAGTTTGCCACGTCCAGAAGGACTTACAACGTACTTACACTTAGAAACATCGACGTTTGCAGTCTCGACGGTTGCCTCCATGTTCGTAAGTGCTGCGAAAGTCGAAACGTCTGAAATACTTGCATTAGCAACACCGTTGATGATACCAGCGTAAACGTCTGTAGATTCTGCCTGACGACCAAATACTTTGTCCTCAACAGCCGCATAGACTGCGTTCTGCAAGTCTTCACGAATCATGTTTTCAATGCCGATTGAATCTTGTGCAAGGAGTTCCAGAGATACGGGCACTTTTGCAGTGACACGTTTCGGGCTCAACTTCACTGATGTGATTGCACCCGTGCCGTCACTTGCGTTTGCAACTTCATCTGCAAACTTTGCTTCTGTAGCACCGAATACGGGTACCTGCACATTGTTCTTAATGCCAGTGATAACACGTACACCTGCATCAGTCAAAACATTCTTAGCGCGGAGTGGTGCGAAAATATCAAATACGTCAGTACCCACTACGTCTGTGCCCTCGTCGGTGACAGTATAAGCACGCATATCGATTTTGTTTGTACCGTTCTCAATAGCGGAACGGATTTCTTTTGTCAATGAAAACTTTTCCATAGAAATATTCCTATTATTTTGATTTTTTTCTTTTTCTTCATCTTCGTCATTGTCAGTGCTCTCGTCTGTCGGCTCTGGCTCTGGCTCGGTATTATTTATCTGAGTGTCCGACGGCTCAATTTCGTCTTTCTTCTCGTCATCGTCATCAGCACGGTTTTCGTCTGACTCTGGCTCTGTCTGAGCCTCTTGCAATTCTTTGATTTTCTGCTCTTGCTCGTCAATAATGGCTTTCAGCAACTCAATTTCTTGCAAGTCCTGTTCGTTGTGCAAATCTTTGTTATCTTCCATGTCTTTATTTAGTTCTGATAATTTTTCAAGTGCTCGTTTGCTGCACGTTGTACTTTCATAAGCAGGCTGATAAACTGGGCTGATGTCGTACAGACGTGCAATCTTATTTATCTGGCGTACAATGACACCGTCTGAGCGTTTCGTCCAAGTCTCTGCACCGTCTTCGTTACTGACAGTGAAAGCAAATGAAGACTGTGAGATTTCACCGCGTTTGATGTGCTCAAGGAGTTCGTCACCGTTTGCGGTGTTCGGTGCTTCAAACTCATAATAAACGCCGTCATTGTCAACAGTCAGAGTCAGTGAGCCAACGCCATGATTTGAACGTGCTAACACTGTATTTTCATTATGATTCAACAGTGCAAACACATCAGACGTTTTGATTGTTTCTTCGGTGATTGCGCCACGCTTGATGACTTCGACAAAACCCATATTGACTGATTCTGTCTCAAAGCGGACTGCATAGCCGCTGACAGTGCGACCGCTTGCAGACTGTATCTCCGCTTTTCTAATTTCTTTTTGTGCGTCCATATACGTTATTTATCTGAGTCAGATTTTATTGTATTTTGCTTTATGTCAGAGTATGCGACTGAAAGACTGTCTGCACCGTCTTTGACGTTTAGACCGAGCATTTCTCTGGCTTCGTTTCGTGTGATAATTCCTGCATTTGTGAGAGTCTGCAAGTAAGATGCTGTTGACTGCTTGTTAGTACGTAACAACTCATTTTCGTCAAAGTCAATAAAGATAGTCTCTCGCTCTGATGGTGACAGCATCTTTCTATTGATTTCCTCTTCAATGAGCGTCAAAATCGGCTGAATACATTGCAGTAAAAATTGAATGTTTACAGACTCAATATTATTGATTTGTGAGCCGTCCAAGAGTGGCAGCGGTACACACAGAAAGCGTGCAACTTCTTCGATGTTAAATTTACGACTTTCATTTAACTGACTGTCTATCGGATTTGTCGAAAGTTGTATATAATCGAGGTCGTATGGTATAAACTTTATCAGATTGCTTGATTTCGTCGTATTGACCTCGCCCTATACAAGTTTCATTGCGTCTGATGCTTGCTTTCCAATCAGTGCTGTTTTCGCTTTCAACAGTCCCGTAGTCATACCAGATTTTGCATAGTAATCAAGTGCGGTGTTTTCGACGTAGTTTGCAGTTTCGATGCTTCTGGCTGCATACTTAAAAACACTGATGCCGTTGATGCCATCTTCACTTCTTAGATAGAAATGCAGAATGTCTTTCGGCTCGACTTTGCCGATATTGAGACACTGATAATAAGTCTTTCGTGTCTTCTTATTGTAGTAGATAGTCACATCTGTAGCGGGGACGTAAACAAGTTCGGTGACAATGCCGTCTTTTGCTCTGTTGAGATAGACAAAGCCGTTACCGTGTCTTAGCATATCAGAGACAGCACACTTTATCAGCATAAATCTCGTTAACTGGCTGTTATTGATAGCAAACTTAATTGAGTGCTGTTTCAGTACGTGTGTCTGGCTGTCTTCGTCTCGCTGCTTTACTTCAATGGGTATCTCTGCAAGTGTGTTTGATATTAACTCAATAGCACTGTAGATTGCAGACAGAGACATTGAGTTATTTGAGTGAAAATTTACGAGATTCAAGCCACTCAGAGCGGTCTGGCAGTAATCGTCTGTCAGTCCTCTTTGTTCTTTGTTACGCTTGAAAATATCAAAAAATGCCATATAAGAAAAAATGTCTTTTGCTGTATTTATCTTTGTTCGGTAACATCAGAAATCAATTGTGAAATGTCGAAACCCGCTGCACGGCTCAAATATGCGCCAAGTGCTTCGCACATACTTATTACAACATCAATCTTTTGTGCTTTCTATGCTTTGTCTGGCTTGCAGTTGTCATTGTGGTCTGACTTGATACGGACGTTTGAAAAACACCATCTGACTAACTCTGAATAATCAATGATGACTTTTCCACTGAGCAACAGTCTTTCAAGTTCCTTTGTCGGCTTGTTGAAATTGCCGATTGATTGACTGTACGGACACATAGGCAGTCCCGCCGACGTTGCAGACGTTGCAAACGCTGTTGCTGACCAACTATCATAAGCGACTGACATTATATAACTGCTTTCATTCAATGTGAGCAAGTCTTTTAACATAACGTCATAATCTGCAACGTTGCCGCTTGTACTGATTAACTGATTTGCTTTCAGAAAAAGTCTGTACAGATAGCCGTTTTCTGATTTGCTGATTGTCTCTTCAGGCAGATACGCGAAACTTTTAAAGACGTATTTGTCTGGCCAGATTTCACGTTCTGCATCTGGAGGAAACAGAACCGACCAACAAGTTAAGTCGCTGACTGCTGCTAAGTCTATACCAACGTAACACTCTGCATCTGTGAACTGCTGCAAATCTACTGTCTGCATCGATGCAGTAATATAACTGTCACTTATCCACGTTTCAAGTGACTGCACCCAACAGTTAAGCGTTTTGACTCTTACATCGTTTTCAATGAGTGAGGACGTTTTCGCTTGAATGATTCTGTCTTTAATGTAATCGATGCTGACAGTGACGTTAAGATTTGGATTTGACTTTGGCCAGATCTGGCTGTCTCTCCAATCGTCACCATCATCAAGCGTATAAATGAAAGCGACTAAACTGTCATTTTCAATACGTCCCTAAATCACTTCAATTGCAGACTTTCGCATCTGATAATAAGGACATAGCGGATTGTGTCCCGCTGTCGTTACAATCCAACTGAGCGGATTTTTACGAGCACCCTAAGAACTGCTTAGAACGTCATATAACTTAGTGTCTTTTGCTGCGTGCATTTCGTCCTCTACAAACATAGATGCAGAGTAACCGTCCAGACTTGCAGCGTCGGACGCTAACACTTGAATAAATGAGTCAGTCTTTTCAAACTTGACTCTGTTTAACGTACTGTGTAAGTGTCTGCCGCGCTTATCCATCCGCTTTGATACATTCTTGCACATATCAAATAAGATGTGGGCTTGCTGTCTGCTATTGGCTACAATGTCAATTTCCGCTGCTGCTTCTTTCTCGCCAATAAGAGCGTACAGAGATAATGCAGCGACAAACATTGACTTTCCTTGCTTTCGTGCGCAATCTAAAATAACGTGTTTAATGACTCGCTCACTATCGTCATCAGTATAATAAAAGCCATACACGTAATAGATAATGAACTTTTGCCACTCAGATAGTACGAATTTAGTGCCAGCCCATTTGCCTTGAAAGTGTTCTAACTTCTATACAAAGTCAATCACTCTGTCTGCACGTTGCGGATAAAAACAAATATCTGTGCGCCGCATCCATGAGAGATAACGAGCGCACACGTCTTTAACGTACTGACAAGCAATCTGACGGCCGCTTGTCACGTCTTCTGCATACTTGAAATATTTGTTTAAATCATCTGTCATCAATCAGAAAGAAAGTTATCTGTGAAATCGTCATTGTCTGTAGTTGGTACAGTCTTTATCATCGCTTTTGCTCGCGGTGACAAACCAAACTCCGCAATAACTTTTTTCATTGCGTTGGTGCAATCAAGCATGATTGTGAGATACGGAGATTTGCAAATCGTCTTACTGTTGTTAATCGTCGTGGTGATTTCTGAATCTCTCTGAGCGTCTGACGCTCTGAGATAACAACAGTATAAGTCCTCTAACTGTTGCAGTTGTGCGCTCCATTCCTCTGGTACGCTGCCGTAATCTTCTTTGATGCGGCGTTTGACTGCGTTAATGTACTTTGATACTCTCTTATCGTCTGCCATAGTCTGTAATAATTATCTTTTTGTTAAAACCTCACCTAAAAAAGTGCGTGTGAATCGTCAAGGGAATTGGTCGCGAGATGCCGTCAGTTTTGGCTCTGACTGAGACACGGGGGGAGTGTCAAAAAATCAGAAAAACGTTTTTTCTTCGTCTGCATACTTCCAAACATAACCGCCAGACTGCCGTGACTATCCTCTCAGACAGTTATTAATTGCACTGTCTGACAGATTCATTGCTTTTGCTGCTTCGACTGTACTTTCATATACTTTTATCAGTCTGCCGTCACTGTCTATCTGAGCGACTGCACGTTTATTACGACGTGCTTTGCTTGCTGACGTGTCAATTGCTTTTGTCTGCTGCTGTCTCGGTGCTTCCAACGCTCTGCTGCTGTCTATCTGATAGCGACGGCCAATGACTGATGCTTTCGACGTAACGAAAGACTGTTGAGCGTCTGACAGTGCAAGTCTGCTTGTCAAATAGTTCTGAAAGTTCGATGCTGACAGTGAAAGCATATTGTCAAAGTCAATGCAGACAGATATACGACTCAACAAATCTGCTTTCTTTGGCAGATACAAGTAATTAACAACGTGCTCTGCATCAATTAACTGATTATTTATCAAATGCAGTTCGTCAAATGGGTGCTCTGTCAGATACACCGACCGCATAAAATTAACGATGTGATTTGCTATCGTATTACGACGATGCTCTGGCACGTTCTGCAAGTCCTCTTTATAACGATTTCTTGAAATACGTATATAGAACTTAACTTGCTTGATTTGCTCGGCACTGATGCCGTTAATTATTACTGTCTGCTGTTCCATGATATATTTATCTGCTGTCAGAATCGATTCAGAATCGATAATGATACTTTCTTCTGACTGCTTCTGTACGTGCTTTTAGATACTCTTTTTCAGCGTCCGTCAGTTTGTCTGGGTGTCCGTGTATAAAGCCATGATGCTACTTTGTCAGTGCAATCAGATTATCAGCGTCTAACAGGAGTATTAAGATTTCTTGGTCTGAGCGTCCAACTTCAAACGGGCTTATTAAGTGGTGTATGTCCTGCGCTGCTTCTACTCTGTCATTTAACAAAGATAGTTCGTCCAATGGGTGCAAACGTCTGTACTCGCTTCGTAACGCTTTCCACTGCTGCAACTGATAATAAGACGCTCTCACATCTGACGTACTCACATACGTTTTTATTTCATTGCCAAGCGGCTTTTGCTGCTGTCGCTTGGCTCTTTTCACGTCTGATAAAGTCACTATTTTAGGCATAATCAGAAATCAAACAGTTTGTGCATTTCTCCGCTACAGTCTTTGAAAAAGAGATTGTCACAGATAGCATCTGCAACGCTCATTCTGACTTTCTGTTTCACGTCATCTGATTGAGCGTGTAACTTGTCGTAATAAAAGCCTCTGCACTTGTATTTCTTGGAGTGCTTACCAGACAATATGCGGCTCAAAGTTGGTGACGGTATGTTAGTACACTTTCGATTCTCATAATACTGCACAGTGTCATCGTCGTAAATCAGATATAACGCTCTGTCTTTCTCTCGACCATAAAACTGACGATTGGCGCAATTGTCTTTGTGACTTAGCCATCTTAAATTTGAAAGTCTGTTGTCACTCCTGACGTGGCTGATGTGGTCACACTCTGCACCGTCAAAATGACTGTCAGAGAAGAAAGCGAGTAACACCAAATAACCACGCTACATATAGCGTCGTTTTCCGCTATCGTCTATGAGATAGTTGCAGATGTAGCCGTTATAATTTACGTTGTTAGTCATCTGCGTTAGTTTGCCGTTTGTACGTCTGTACAGATTGCCGTTGTTGGTCACAACGTACCGAGAAAAATTCGGGATTTCGGAAAAAATAACTTTGTCTTTCATTGTTGTTTTTTAGTTGTCGTTTACTCTATTTATCTAAGTTGAGAAAAAACAAAAAAAAGCGGTAGAATCTACTACCGCCAAACGTATTATCAATGAAAGTTAAAAACTTTATTTCCTTATCTATTTATCAAATTTTTCAGACGTTCAATTTCTGCTTTTAATTCTGCAATCTCTTTGTCTTTCTCGACCACTTCTTTTTGATATTTTTCTGCTGTATATTTCCAACTATATTCTGCAATGTCTGACGCTTGCTGCTGTACTTCTGCAACGTATTCTGATGCTTCGTCTGTCTTCTTATACTGCCGCGTCATTCCGTATTTCTTCATCAAGTTATATGCTGTTCGTCTGCATACGTCCCAATTATCCATAATGCTTTCAACAATTTCTGTCTGTGTCATATCGTCCGACGTAATGCAACGCTCAATGTCTTCTTTTCTGGTTGGCTTGGGCTTCTTATATTCAATTTCTTTAGGCTGTACTGTTGGCACAAAATCGCCAATCTAATCAGCGTAACGTTTTAAACACTGCATATCTGTTTCTGCTATTGTATTGATGACTTTATAAATGTCATCTGCTGACAGTGTATAACTGTAGCCACCATCCCAACCGTTGACAGTATAAACATTGAAATAACGTAATAGCAACTGCACCACTGCAACGTTAATTTCAAATGTATAGACTTCGTTATATTTAGCAATCAAAAACGCTACTTCCATCATTGCCAAATCTAAGAACTTGTCAAACGTATAATTTAGACGTTTGAACTGTTCACCATGATTGACTTTGTAACTGTAACGCTCTTTGATGTAATCTGCCATGCTGTAATGATTGCAACTGTCACAGTAGATTGATTGCAATTGTCTGCCATAACGAATACGATGCTTTACGCATCCTTTCCAAGTCGTATCAAGTTCGTCAAAAGATTCTTTGTACATACGTACCACGTCTGGCGGGTTGAAACCATTTTTGATAGCGTTAGTGAATTGAAACACTTTGTCAATTGCTTTTTTCTGTACCGTTTCGACTATCGCCGTCGGTGCTGTTCGTGTAAAATTTGAAACTTTCATTGTGTTTATAAAAATATCGTTTGCTCTATTTATCGAGGTCTTCCATATATTTATACGCGGAAAGCGGAAAAAAGTTTTTTAGCCATAAAAAAAAACGCCACGTCATCACGACGGAGCGTTATTAAAACGATATTTTATTTTCACAAATGAAACTACTATAGTTATTTATTCCTACTAATTATATCGACGATTCCAGATCTGGTTGCAGATTCTACTAAAAATGTACATTTTCAAATGTGCAAAAAATGTGCAAAACGTTATACTATATATATTAACTCTGAAAATAGGCTCAAAAAATGCACATTTGGCAATGTGCAAGGAAATGTGCAAAAAATGTGCAAGGAAATGTGCAAAAAATGTGCAAAACGTTAGTCTATACAATATAGAATAATATCAAGTATCTAAAGACATATAAGATAAGTGCTTCGCAACAATACTATAAAGACATATAGCGTAAGCGATAATATTTCTATACGTGTATAGATGACTGCGTCATCAGCACACGTCACGCCAGTCTATTCGCTTACGCTCTTTGTTTATTCGTTCTGCGTCGGCTACCCGGCTTTGCGCCTCGTGTACCGCCGACGATTACTTCATATATCATCGTATATGCTTCTGGTACGCTACCACTTCATAGGGTGCTCCCTACCGCTGTTAAACACTTCATCTGCACAACTTATCTACTGTAATAGAGAAAACGTCCCAGATTGCTTTATTTCATCAGTCACATATTGATATAAAAAAAGCACTACCAATGAAGGCAGTGCAAAAAATAAACGTTAAATGATTTATGATTCTATCATTATTAATTCAATAGTCATTATCGGGGTAGTTGTCAAAGTCCAACTCACCCGTACTTGGGTCAAAGACTGCACCTCCTTGTGGTGTCGTTATGTTTAACACTCCATCTGTGAAAGTTGCTCGATACCAACCATAATTCTGTGTCGAATCGTTTGCCAGAGTTGGGTCTTGAATGTCATTGAAATACATTATACCACCATTGCAAATCTCAATGAAATGCTTTCCGATTTCGTTGAACACTAAACGACCAGGAGTATTAACAGTTATATTCTTTATTGCTGTCGGTGTTGACGGAATGAAAACCACTCGCGGTAACCACTTGTCATCGCTGTTTTTGTACGCTGTATATTCTGCCTCACTTTCAAAGCATCTTATGTGGTGTCTCATATCTGTTATATGTTATCTTTCATCTATTTATCTGCATCTTTAAGACTTGAAATCTGACTTTTGGTTACTTAAATAAATATACTAAAGTATTTCTATCAAACAATAATAATGAAAACAGTTATACGTGGTGTTGACGATTTAGTCTATCGTTTGCAGATTGAACGTGCTGACGGTACAGAGTTTCTTTTGTCTGACTTCGACTCGTTTGAGGTTGCTGTCTTTACGACTGATGCAGCAACGTGTTATATCGTAGAATCAGAGTTTATTGACGCTGATGACAATTTAATCAGAGTGCCAGCAGACAGACTGCTATTAAACAATGGTGCTGTACGTTCTTACTTGCAGGACGGTATCATCAGACTGATTATAACAACAGAACTGACAGACGCTAAGTTTCCAGACGGAGAAAACACAGAGTCAAATATTGTCGCAACCAACTATTTTTTGAAAACTATATCTGACTAAATAAACATGAACACGAAAAACAAAAATATCTGTCACTGTGAAGACGATAATTTAATAAAAATAATCGTCCACGAAACGCCACAGACTTCTACACTCCAAAGAGTCGTTGACACTCTCAGCGTTTTAGATGCTTCTATCACTGAAATCACTGGCCAACAGATTAGTGCTATACGTGACAGCCTTGATGACTTGTCAACTAACTTTTACGATTTTAGTACATCTGCATCTGTACACTTTTCGACGCTTGACAGTTCTGTCGCTGCTTTGGACGCTTCCATCAAGTCGCTGACGATTGACAGTATAGCAGGACTTAACGCCAGATTTGAGGCTTTGAGCACAAAGACTGATGACATCAGCACACGTCTCGACGCTTCTGTCACTGACGTTTCAAATCGTCTTTCACTACAGATTTCAGACGTTTCAAATCATCTGTCTGATGCTTCTGTACGAATCAATAAGAACACATCAGACATCAGTGACATCAGTACACGTCTTTATCATACTATCAGCAACGTTGCTGACAATGCAGCACGTATTGCAGACGTATCACTGAACACTCAGACTAACACGTCAACGATTGCCAATGTCAGCACCAGACTTTCAGAGTACATCAGCGACTATGACAGCACTGTTTTGGACGTTTCCGCATTAAAGACGCTGACTGCTAATCATACATCAGAACTAAACAAGCATGATGCAAGTATTTAGGGACTCGCTGCCGCTTTAGAAACTGCAAACAGTAGCATTGCAACAAACACTGCATCAATAGCGGCCCTCGGTGCTGATTTGCAGTCTGTAGATGCTTCTATCACAGACGTATCTAACAGAGTAAAGACAAACGCTGATGCTATCAGTAGAAATGCAAGTGACATTGCAGACGTTAGCACCAGACTTTCAGAGCATATCATTGACTATACATCTGTAACCCAAAAAGTGAATGATGTGAGTGTCAGAGTAAAGACAAACGCTGATGCAATCTCAGACGTTAGCACTCGACTTGCTTCTAATTTTACAACGTTATCAAGCAACGTCGCTGACAATGCCGCTAACATTGCAGACGTATCACTGAGCACTCAGTTAAACACTGCATCTATATCAGACGTTAGCACCAGATTTGCAGCACATCTAAACGACCATGACAGCACTGTCGCTGACGTGTCAGCATTAAAGACGCTGACTGCTTCGCATACAACAGAACTAAACAAGCATGATGCAAGTATCTTGGCACTCTCAGACGGATTGCTTGCAGCAAATTCAAGTATCTCAGCACTGCGAAACGATGTGTCAACAGTTGACAATAAGATTGTTATTTATGACACGTCTTTACGCTCTGACGTTAGTACGCTTGCAACCACGCTGACTACACATCTTAATGAGTTTGACACATCTGTCAGAAATCATTTCGCATCGCTTGACGATTCTGTCGGCTACTTACGTACAGAGCGCAACCGCCTTGATGCTTCTATCGTTAGTCTGACAAACTACATCGATACGACTGTAACAACGATTTTGAGTGAAGACAGAGCACGTATAAACGCCATCGAAAGTCTGGCGATTGACACGTCTGTTTATGTACATGATACACTGACAGCATATAACAATAGGCTCAACAGTTCTTTGAATCAGATAGACAGCCGAATTAATGCGTCACTCAATCAGTTTGACAGTCATTTAGACGCTTCGCTCTCACAGTATTACGACGCTTTCGACGAATATGGTGTGGTAGTAGCCAGAGCACTAAGTCAGCACGATTCAAGTATTTTGGCACTCACTGCCGCTTTGCATACTTCTGACAGTAGCATTACAACAAACACTGCTTCTATCGCTTCCCTCGGTACTCATTTGCAGTCTGTAGATGCTTCTATCTCTGCACTGCGAAACGATGTGTCTGTCACAAACAATAAGATTGTAATTTATGACAGTTCTTTACGTGCTGACGTTAGTACACTTGAAACAGATTTGGAAAAACTCAGCGTCGCTATTTCGATTGCAGAAAAGTGCGGTACACTTTCAGAGGTTACTAACCCAGAATATAAATGGGTATTGTTAGACAGTTCAAGCCATATTCTTATGGGCATCAAGCAGGATAACACTGTTTATCTCGCTGCTACAGTAAACGAGATTGTTGACGCTGCAATTGAGACTTACACTGATGCAGGTGCAACAGAAGGCACGTTTGCAAACAAGCCGACAAGTCCGAATGTTGGTCAAATGTATTTCTGTACTGATAAGACTGCAACGGGTGGCAGTAATAACGGAGTGCCTATCTGGTGGAACGGTACAAACTGGGTAGATGCAGTCGGAAACACAGTATCTTAATTTTCTTTTCATTGTATATATAAAGATAGCATTATTTTCAGCCGTCCGATTGGGCGGCTGTTTTGATTTCAGACTTTACAGTCAAACGATAAATATAAAAAAGTATTTAGTTTCTTGTCGTTATGCAAAACCCGTTATCAGATAATCACATCAGAAAGACACTCTCACTTATCTCTTTGCTTGCTGCAATTGGTCTGGCCATTGCTGCTTTGATAGTGCCGCCAACTGGCATTATTCACACTTCTGTACTTTGGTTTACTTCACAGTGCTTTGTCTTCATTTCTGGACTTCTTGGAATAAATATGACTGTAGATTTCGGACAAAAGAAAATGTCTGTAAGAGAAAAAACAACTGAGACTGAAACTCACTCAGATAAATAAAAGGAGACTGCATCTGTATTTGTCGTTGGTATTATATAATAGGGTAGAGTTGTTTTTTTGCTTTGATGCAGTCTTCACACTATATATAAAAGAGGTGTAACCGTTCTGGCTGCACCTCTCTCTTTTTTCTGTTGCTCTGTTTGCTATGCTGCTTTTTTGTTGGCTCTGACTTGCTCTTTGTCGTAATCGATTCTGAAATCGGGATTTTTCGTAAGTTCGACTGCTTTACCGTTGACAAAGCCGAACAAGTGTACGCCAAGACCAACACCGTATAACATATAAGTCTGGCTCTCGTCTGAGTCTTTGCGGTGAATTGTCCAATACTTTTTGCCGTCTTCGACTTTGACGCTGACGTAATCGACAAGTCTGTGAATTGCTTCGTACATTTCAGAATGTGTCAGAGCGTTGAAAGACTGCCACTGCTGCTGCCAAGTCTTACGCTCGTTAGTGTCACACATCTGACTTTCTAACTCTGCAATACGTGCTGAGAGATTTGCAACGTCTGCTTTTAACTGCTTGTCTTCCGCGTTGACTGCTTTCATTGCTTTGTCAAACTCTTCGTCATCGATAATCATATTTGCAAAGTTCTTACCTATACGACGCTTTTTCTCTGAAAGTTTGTCTAACTTCGTCTGAGCGTCTTGCAGACGTGCGCTCAACTTCTCGATTTGCTGCTGTGTCTGCTGCTTACGCTTTGAGTTGTCTTTCTGCTGTTCGTCAAGCCACCAGACAGCAACTGTCTCGACAAGACTGCAATCTACAAATCGACGATTCAGTGTGGCATTGTTATGGCAATAATTGGCACTATTTCGATACTCAGACTTGTGACCTGCACAAACATATTGCGCGTGTAAGAGTTGGTAATTATGCCCGCACTCGCTGCACTTAATAAGACGCTCGCCAAATGCTTGCTTACGCTCTTTGCTGCCTCTGTAATTCTTTTCTCTGATTTCGTTGCACTTGTCCCAGAGTTCCTCACTGACGATTGTGCCGCGATACTTCGGATAAGATATGAATTTTGCGACTCGACCAGCAGAAAAGAACTTATCACTATATTTGCAGATGCCGTTTACTTTCAGATAGTTTGCAATATCGCTGTTTGTTTGTGCTGTTCTGTTTGCGTCGTTAGCATACATCTGATATGCAGTGCGGATAACTTCTGCTTCTGCTTCGTTAACGACTTCACGCTTGTTTACGACTGTAAAGCCAAATGCAAGACGCGCACCGTTGTACAAGCCGAGTTCTTTGTTGCGCTTCTTACCGTTTGCAAAGCGTTCTTTCTTGATTTTCATTTCCTGCGCTGCCATAACACCCATCAAATAAATCATCATCTGGCCACCGAATGAGACTGAGCCGTCGCGCTCAAATAGTCTGACGTTAGGAGTGTCACAAACTAACTGAATGTGACTGTCTGTTAACCACTGCACAACACTTGAAATAACGTCCATACGTCTGCCGAGACGTGAAATCTCAAAGACATATACTGCATTGATTGCGCTGTCTGCTGCAATTGCTTGCTGTAACTGCTGCAAGCCCTCGCGCTCGTCTTCTGCCAACTTGATTGCTGACTCTTTGTTACTGATGACAATGAGATTGTCTTTGTTGTAACCGTCAGCAATTGCAACTGCTGTCATTCTGTTGACTTGCTCGGTGTAGTCCTGCGCTTCTGTACTAACTCTGGCGAAAATTACCGCCTTCTTGTTGTCATTGTTCGTTTTCATAATTCGTAACTTTTAATAATTATACTTTAAACAGAAATTTTGTCTCGCATTTGGGACGTTAAAGATTGTTAATCGTCTTTTTCGTGCCCCTCACGCTACAAAGTTACGAATTACACACTAATAAAAATTAGGTTGTGTACTTCTTCGGCTGTACATCATCCTGTTCGATGACACAGAACGATGCCTTATCGCACTTGCGGATAGCATCGACCTTATGACCACTC
>OCTX012225677.1_pt1 | contig 28620 bp, 10 predicted proteins | sample 1539691 | NCBI WGS metagenome assembly OCTX01 (sample SAMN02144231, study PRJEB22623) | gut metagenome | biome: sheep rumen | host: Ovis aries | place: New Zealand
AAATTGCTCGTTCAGGCGAATATGAAGTTGCGCGATTTGGCGAAGGCAAACCACAAGGATGCCTATGTTGCCATGTCCGATTTTATGAAGGGTAAGCACCAGCACTATCAGGGTGGTCGCGACGAAGGTTATGCCCTATGCCTAAAGGCGCTTGACTTGCTGAAGAAGAGGCCCCGTCCGCAAAAAGAAAAGGAATTGTCCCTTTTCTATGCCGCTTTGACTCGTATGTACACCCGTGATGGTCGCTATGCCGACGCTATGAAGATGTCGGAGTTGCAGGAACAGGTGGCTCGCCAGATTCAATCGTCCGAGCAGGATAGACAGCGTGCTCTTTACCGCACCTATGCCCTTCGTACGAACCTGCTGACCGCTGAAGGACGGACGGAAGAAGCCGATTCCTGTTATGCTGCCGGTCAGCGGTTAGGCGCTTTCGACGTGATAGTACAGCCCGACCTGATGCCCTATCTGCGTCAGCACCAGATGTGGCAGGAGATTTTAGATGTCGCACAACTTGCTAAGAAGAAGATACAGGAGGATGGCGACACGTGCGGTCTGCTGATGTATATGATACTTAGCGATGAGACTGAGGCGCTTATCGGATTGGAGCGTTACCAGGAGGCAGCCCGTTCTTATACGGCCTCCGAAGCGATACAAGACACTTTGAGCAAGCAATATTCGCAGGCCCTCATCACCACCGTCCGTGAGGCGGTGATGCAGGAGCACGAGCTCTCGCGCCACAACCTGTTCATCGTTATCTTGATTGCAGCTATCGTTTTCCTATTGCTTATCGCTGGAGCCTTGATTATTTATAACCGTTTGCAGCATCGACGCAATCTGGCCATGGCGCTCAATATCCAAAGGTTAATGTATTATCGTGAGCAGGCGCTGAAGCACGTGGAGAAGAAAGAAGATGCTGATGAAACCGAGCAAAAAGAGGAAGAAACGGATCCTGATAAGCTTCGCTTCGAGGCTGTTGACCACCAGATTATGAAGGAAGAACTCTTCCGCAATCCTGATTTCGGTCGCGACGAACTGATTCGCCTCATGGGTGTCGACAAAAACGCCCTCGCCCCTATTATCCAGCGCTATACGGGCACGAACGTTACCGGCTATGTCAACGGCAAGCGCATGGAGTATGCCGTTTTGCTGATGAAAGAGCATCCTGAATACACATTGTCTGCCATTTCGGAGGCTTGCGGCATCAAGAATCCTGGTACGTTTATCCGTAATTTCCGTGGTGTCTACGACCTTACCCCCTCAGAATATCGTAAGTCCTTAGAAGAACTACCCCCCCCAATGCTGTAATTAGGACAGAATGAAAACTTTTTGGACAGAATGAAAACTTTTTGGACAAAAAAAGAATGTTAAAGGACAAAATAGAAAAAAAAATCGCGCATATTATAATATATTTAATCAATTTTTCGTATTTTTGCAAAACAATTCGACTATAAAGTCGTTTAAAAATGTTAGCAAAAGTATGAAATTGAAACCGAATTATAACATATCACTATTCGTATTGCTACTATTCATTACGATTTCCGTGTCAGCCCAGCAGGTCATTCCCTTGCCGACTGACAGGGGTGATAATCTTTCGGTTTTCCTCGACAATATCCAGTTTACTTCCATTACCCAATCGAACAGCTACGGCTTGCAGTTCCGTTTCGTCGTGATGGGTGGCAAACTACCTCGTCAGGAGCGCATCCTCATCCGTCCGCAACTTACCCAAGGCGACAGCATAGCCGCCTTCCCGCCCGTTGAGATTGACGGACAGGGAGTCTACTACCATCAGGTGCGTAGCGGCATAGAGCCCACAGGAATTCATTATCGTGCTAAGGATGCTGCCACCCACCAACAGTATAGTGGCGTGGTGGCTGCTGCTAATTGGATGCAGAAGGCTTCGCTCAGTTTCAGCATTGAGCGCGTCAATGCCTGTGGCGACGTGCTGTCCAGCAGCCCCTATTTTTATCGCGCGCCTACTCCCGAGTTCCACACTTATCGCGAGGACGACGTCCGCCACGAGGAGGTGATGCACCTTCAGGGCCGTTCTTACGTGTCGTTCCCGTCAGGTAGCGTTGAGGTGGTTACCGACTTCGGCAACAACCAGTTCGAACTCGCCCGTCTGTGCCACACCATCGACAGCGTGAGCAAAGATTCCGACGTCGACATCCTGAGCATCCGGGTTACGGGCTATGCCTCACCCGAAGGCTCCTTTGTCAAGAACGACCAGATTGCCAGCCGTCGCACCCATAGCCTGACGCGCTACATCATCGACGCCACCAACATTTCGCCCGAGCTCTTCCAGACCGCCCATGTGGCTGAGGACTGGGAAAGCCTGCGCACTTTTGTCGATTCCACCGCTATGTTGGCCAACCGTAAGGCGTTGCTCCAGATTATTGATAGCGACCGAGATCCGGACGACAAGCTGACCTACATCCAGAAGCGGTTCCCTGGCGACTATGCCAAGCTGAAGGATTTTGCCTTCCCGCTGTTGCGCCATACCGACTATCAGATTGACTACATTCACAAGAATGTGACACGTTCTCTCGGCAAGCTGCATACCGACACCATCTACCGTCTGCATGCTGACACACTGGCTACCGGCACGCTCACAGAGGTTACTCCCGAGCCCTACCGCACCTACCGTCCGCTGCTGGCCATAAAGACCAACCTGCTCTACGATGTGCTGCTGGCTCCCAACATCGAGGTGGAGGTGCCCTTCGGTCGCGACAGGCGCTGGAGCGTAATGGCAGAATACACCAACCCCTGGTGGCGCTGGAAGAACCTCGATTTCTCCTACCAGATTCAGGAGGGTGGTCTGGAGGTTCGTCGCTGGCTGTTGCCTCATTGCAACGAAGCCCGTCCCTGGCTGAGCGGCCTCTTTGCAGGCGTCTATGGCGCTATTGCCAAATACGATATCGAGAACGACGGTACGGGCGACCAGGGCGATGTGTGGAGCGTGGGTGCCACCTGTGGCTACAGCCTGCCCATAGGCCGTTACTGGAATCTGGAGCTGAGTGGTTCCGTGGGCTTCGTGAGTGGTGAGCGTCGCCACTACAATGCGGAGTTCGATAGCACCCACCTCATCTACAAGTACACCAAGAACCTGAGCTACTTCGGACCTACCAAGCTCAAGGTATCATTAGTATGGATTATACCAAGTAAGAAGAAATGATGAAGAGACGAGACATATTGAACGTAAGGAGCAGGATGCAAGCAGTTGTCTGCCATCTGGCTTGTCTGTTCGCGCTCCTCTTCCTCACGGAAGCTTGCAACCGCGAGCCCCTGGAGCTCTATCACGACGGCAAAGCCGACGTGCAGATTACCTACGACTGGATGTCGCGCTACGGCGAGCGTCCCGACGGTATGACGCTGATGCTGGCTCACAATGGCGACGCAATAAACTTCTCCGACGTGACGCATGATATCGACCTGACCACGATGCGTGCCAACTCCGGCAAATACCTGCTGACGGTCATGAACAAGACCTTCGGTGAATACAGCACCGTGAGCTTCTACAACCGCAACACCCACAACGACCTGCATGTGAAGTCGAAGACCTACTACGTGCAGACCGAGAATATCTGGGACAACGGACGAACCTATTTGGAACAGCCCGAGAAGATAGGTGTGGGCATTGACACCTTCACCGTCTCCAATGTCATTGACAGCCTGATATTCTACGACTATCGCGAGGAGTCCAAGATTGACACCGTCCATATCAGGCGCCATGTGGTCATAGAGCCTATGACGACAACGCTGAAGGTTCGTGTCAAGGTTCGTGGCATCAAATATATGAAATCTATGGAGGGCTACGTTACCGGTATGGCCGATGGCTTCTACCTGAACCAGCGCTGGCGCACCAGAGAGGTGGGCACCATCAAGCTGGAAGGCTGGAGGCGCGACACCGAATACGAGAGAACGGCTCGTCACAGGGCCGATGGAACCGAAGAGGAGAATGTGGGCTGGATGGTCTGCGACGTAGAGACCTTCGGACTGCCCCATGGACGCGAGTTGCTGAAGGACCGCACACCGGAGTCCAACTACATCATGCTCCACTTCACCCTTCTGGACAATAAAACCGTCGACTTTGCCTATCAGGTGGGCAAGAACATCCGCTACGAGGGCGACGACGGCACGGTGCAAGCGTTCTACCAAGCCGATGTAGCGCTCCAGCTCGACCTGGAGATAGACGCTCCGTACTACGACAACGACGATGTACCCATCATGCCCTATGCACAGCCTGAGGGCACCGGCCAGTTCGACGCTGATGTGGAAGACTGGGGCGACGATGAGGACGTAGATGTTCCGATGTAAGAATAACTCTCTATAGCGAATTACAGAAAAAGTAAGAACTAACAACATTAATTACAACGATTATGAGAAAGAGTTTAATCTTCGTGGCAGCCGTTTCAGCTTTGATGCTGACAGCCTGTTCAAGTGAGAGTGATATGTTGCAAAGTGCAACACAGTCTCAACAGACTGCTGTGCAAAATCGAGCCGTAGGCTTCGATATCTACACACCAGCTGCAACGAACGTGACTCGTGCTGGATTGGAAGGCACCATGATGACGACCCGTATGCAGCGCTCAGAGGCTGATGGCGGTGGATTCGGTGTGTATGCCTTCTTGACAGAGGACACTAACACCAGCGCTGGTACCGATGAGTCTACAGCCAATGCAACATCTTACTCTTCATCAGCGCCAAATGTTCCTAACTTCATGTCAAACGAGAAAGTTCTCTGGAACAGTACGAATCTCGGATGGTATTACAATCCTTTGAAGTACTGGCCAAACGAGACTGACAAAGACTCACAGAACACCCCTGCATCTATGGAGGGTACAACACCTGTGCACCTTGACCGACTAACCTTCTTTGCCTATGCTCCTTATGTAGCTACTGATGATGCCTCAGGTACGGGTATTATCCGAATCACAGACAAGAATGGCGTATTAAACACTGCAACTCCTTTGGATACTCCAGACCCCACCATTGAATGGAAGGCAACCACTTCTGATGCTGACTTCAATCCTGACCAGGGTGTTGACCTGCTCTGGGGTGTTGCTCCTGCTGGTGGCTTGAGCTATACCGCTGTGAACGGTTGGACGGTGACACGTAACGAAGGAACTCCTCTCCTTAACATGATTAAGCCCGACGTGAACACCAGCATGAAGTTCCTCTTCCAGCATGCTTTGGCTCGCTTCGGTATTAATGTTGTAGCAGCTGTCGACCAGGTTTCTCCTGGTGGTGAGCTTGATGCTAACACCAAAATTACCATCAATTCATTTAAGATTTCAGGCCCATTTGGTACAACAGGTCAGTTGAATCTGAATAACGGTGTTCATGCTAGTATTGCAAACTGGACAGACATTAATGGAACACCTGTTGAGGATGGTACAAAGATTACAGCTTCTGGCAGTGAGATAACGCTACTTGGCGCTGGTGCTGACGACAATGCTATTGCAAAGAATCTGCGTTGGACGGGGTCTCACAACACTCCTACTGCACAGAATGTTGTGGGTGTAACCACAGCAAAGCAAGACCTGCTTCGTCCTTCCACAAAGTGGTTCACCAAACTGGCATCTGCTCCTACTTACACTTTTGCCAAGCAATATTATACCGATGCGAATGGTACCACTCCTGCTGTTGCACAGTACAAGACTAAAGCTGGAGAATATTATATACTCGAAGATGGTCATTACACAGTTGTTGCAGAAAACACTCCGATTAATGCACCTACTTATCCAAAAGATTACATAGCAACAACATATTATACTGTTGAGCAGGTTAATGAATATACTAATGTTGATACGTATTCTGCAGCTGCATTTCCTTACGACACAAAAGTTTACACCCGTACTGGTGCTGGCACAGGAGCCTCCCCCTATGTTTATACGTATTTTGGAACGAGAGCTAATATAGTCGCATGGGAAGAAGGTCAAGATTTGAAATATTACTATACCCTCTCAGGTACCAAGGTTAATGTAAAGGATATCAAATTCGCTTATGATCCTGATCCTGCAAATACCTACTACGAGGCAGAGCGTAACTACCTCTATGTTGTACCTACGAACAACTACATAGCTGTAAACACATCAGCTCCACTTACTGATAATGAGAAACTCGCTCTGCGTACCATCACAGTACAGATAGAGTACTACATCACCACAAAGGACGACAAATTGGAGTCTGGTTTCGCACAGACCCAGAATATCATCACTAAGACTGTTGTGCTCCCCAGCTTGGAGAACGGAAAAAGCTATAACTTGAATCTGGTGCTTGGTTTGACCTCTGTTAAGATTGAAGCTGAAGTTGACGACTGGAAGGTTGTCAGCAGCCAGATTGACCTACCTCAGAACACCGCTGAGTAATCTCTATATATATTAATAAGGAGAAAATTAAATCATATTATTAATAAAAAAACAATAAGACTATGCAAAAGAACTTGTTTTTAATGGCAGCCGCTTCAGCCCTGATGCTGACAGCCTGCTCAAGTGAGAACGACGTGTTGCAAAATGCAGCACAGTCGCAGCAGACTGTGGTAGATCGAGCCGTTGGCTTCGATGTTTACACGCCCTCTGCTACTAATGTGACTCGTGCCGGATTGGAAGGCACAATGACTACAAACCGTATGCAGCGTTCAGAAGCTGATGGTGGTGGATTTGGTGTGTATGCCTTCTTGACAGAAGATGCTATTGATGGTGATGGAGCTACTGCTTACGAGCCGGCCTCTCCACTTACGGGATCAGGAGCAAAAACAAATGTTCCCAACTTCATGGTAAACGAGAAACTGCTTTGGAACAGCACAAATCTGGGATGGTACTACAATCCTTTGAAGTACTGGCCTAATGAGACCAATCATGACTCGCAGAACACCAATGCTACGATGGAGGATCCTTCGTCCAAAAAGCATCTTGATCGTCTGACCTTCTTCTCTTATGCTCCGTATGTTACAGAAGCTGCAGCTGACGGTTCTGGTACAGGTATCATCCGTATTACAGACAAATTTGGTAAGTTAAACACTGCTAACACCGCAGACCCCACTCTCGAGTGGAAAGCGACCACTTCTGATGCTGACTTCAATCCTGACGAGGGTGTTGACCTGCTGTGGGGTGTTGCTCCAGCAGGCGGTCTAAGCTATACCGCTGTAAACGGAACGACAGTGACTGTAAAGGAAGGAGAACCCCTTATCGACATGATTAAGCCCGACGTGAACACTAGCATGAAGTTCCTCTTCCAGCATGCTCTGGCTCGTTTTGGTATTAATGTTGTTGCTGCTGTTGACCAGGTATCTCCTGGTGGTGAGCTTGATGCCAACACCAAGATTACCATTAATTCTTTTAAGATTACAGGTCCTTTCGGAACAACTGGTGAATTGGACTTGAATAATGGTACTCATGCAGGCATTGCTAACTGGACCAAAATTAACACTACTCCAGTTGTATCAGGCACTAAAATTATCTCTCCTCTTAGTGCGATTACTCTCCTTGGTGAAAGTGCTGATGACAATGCTATAGCAAAGAATCTGCGTTGGACAAGTCCTCACAATCCTCCTGTTGCACAGACTGTTGTTGGTGTAACCACAGCAAAGCAGGATCTTATTCGTCCTTCAACAAACTGGTACAACAAATTGGCTGGCGTTCCCACATACGACCCAGGAAAGAAGTATTATGGTAGTGATGCTGGAGCTGAGCTCGATGCAGCTCACAAAGCAAAATACACCTATACCACTCCCACTGAGAAGAATGGCGTATGGGGATTCTTGTATACAGAAGCTGCTGGTCAGTATACAAAACAAGGTGCTGATCTTACTGCTCCTGATTATCCTACGTATCCAGGCACAACACCAACACTTTATTTCGTAAAGGCAACTGCATATACAGTAACAACAGCAAATACAAAACCAACAACAATACCTGATGGTGTTAAAGTGTATAGCATTGATAATGCTAGCAATGATGGTACTACAAGCGCAAAGGCACCATCTTTTACATATTCTTCAGCATGGACTTCTGGAAATTACGCGGAAACAGGCGAAGGTACCAAAGTATATACACTTGAGCCTGTTGCTGTTGCTACACCATCTGAAATATTTACCTATCCTGCAGGTGAATACTACGAGGCAGAGCGTAACTACCTGTATGTAGTTCCCACCAACAATTTCAATGCTGTTCAAGCAACTCCTCTTTCTAGTTTAGAAGAAAAGGCTTTGCGTACTATCACAGTACAGATTGAGTACTACATCACTACAAAGGATGATAAGTTGAATAATGGTTTTGCCCAGACGAAGAATGTTATCACGAAGGAAGTTGTTCTCCCAAGTTTGTCTAATGGCAAAACTTACATGCTGAACGTTGTACTTGGTCTGACCTCTGTTAAGATTGAGGCTGAGGTTGACGACTGGAAGGTTATCAACAGTCAGGCTGACCTGCCTCAGAATACAGCTGAGTAATCTACTTTAAATAAGAGTGGACAAGAAAATCAAATAATTAATTTAAAACGATACAACAATGAAAAAGAGTTTATTATTCGTAGCAGCCGCTTCAGCCCTGATGCTGACAGCCTGCTCAAGTGATAACGACGTGGTGCAAAGCGCAACACCGTCGCAGCAGCAGACTTTGGTAAATCGAGCCGTGGGCTTCGACATCTATACCCCTTCTGCTACTACTACACGTGCTGGACTGGAAGGTACAATGACCACCAATCGTATGCAGCTCTCTGAAGGAGAAGGTGGTGGATTTGGTGTTTATGCTTATTTGACGGAGGATGATGATGCAACTGCAGGTGAAGCAAATGCAAAAGCCTACAGTGGTGGAGTGCCCAACTTCATGGTGAATGAAAAAGTTCTTTGGAACAGCACGAATCTGGGATGGTACTATAGCCCTCTGAAGTACTGGCCAAATGAAACAGATCATGATTCACAAAACACGAATGCAACGATGGAAGGATCGGATACTCATCTTGACCGTCTGACCTTCTTTGCATACGCTCCTTATGTTCCAGGAGATGCTGGTTCTACGGGTATCATTCATATTACAGACAAGACTGGTAAATTGAATAGTACTTCTGTTACTAATCCTACAATAGAATGGACCGCAAGTGAGAATCCCACTACTGACTTTAATCCTAACCAGGGTGTTGACCTGCTGTGGGGTGTTGCTCCTGCCGGTGGTTTGAGCTATACCGCTGTGAACGGATGGACTGTGACCCGTAACGAAGGTACTCCTCTTCTCAACATGATTAAGCCTGACGTGAACACCAACATGAAGTTCTTGTTCCAGCACGCTTTGGCTCGTATTGGTATCAATGTAGTAGCAGCTGTCGATCAGGTATCTCCTGGTGGCGAGCTTGACCCCAACACCAAGATTACCATCGAATCTCTTAAGATTACTGGTCCTTTTGGAACTACGGGTAAACTCGATCTGGATAATGGAACAAAAGCCAGCGTGGCTAACTGGACAACGATTGGAGGAACGACCGTAAACGGAGCGACATCGGTGTCTGCAACTAACGGTACCATTCTTGTTGCTGCAAACGCAACCAACAATGCTATTGCACAACATCTCCGTTGGGAAAAGCATGCTACTCCTGCACAAGTACACATAACACCAGTGCAGCAGACTCATGTAGGTGTAACCACAGCAAAGCAAGACCTGCTTGCACCTTCTACCAAGTGGTTTAACAAGTTAGCTTCTGCTCCTACCTATAATCCTGGAAAGGAGTACTATACTGATGCTGCAGGAACTACTCCTGCTACCGCTACAGTTGCTAATGGTACAAAGATTAAGAAGGATGGTAAATGGGGATTCTTATATACAGAATTATCTGGTAAATATACCAAACAAGATGATGCTGTTGATGCTACAGCTTATCCTGCTGCAGCTTCTAATCTTTATTTCGTGAAGGTTGTTAAATCATACACGATAAATACGTCTGATGCTACTACCTTCCCTCCTGCTAGTACTAACATCTATACAGGCGATTATGCTACGAAGGATGGTACTACCGCAGAAAATGCTCCGTCATTCGTTTATTCTATGACAACAGATGCAGATCCTGATGCTTCCGAATTAACCTCTTTAAATGGACAGACTGTCTACACCCTTGAAGCAGTTAATCTTCTTAATGCAGAAGTTCCGTACACTTATTCAGGCAGTCCCTTCTACGAGGCAGAGCGTAACTATCTCTATGTAGTTCCAACAAATGCTGCCTTGGATACTAACTTCGGTGGTGTAACGCCTTCTAATGAAGCAACCCTGCGTACCATCACTCTCCAGATTGAGTACTACATCAGCACTGAGGACAGCAAACTGAGTGCAGGTCGTACAGAGACCAAGAACGTTGTCACCAAGACTGTTGTTCTCCCAAGCTTGTCTAACGGTAAGAGCTATATGCTGAACCTCGTGCTGGGTCTGACATCAGTTAAGGTTGAGGCTGAGGTTGACGACTGGAAGGTTATCAACAGTCAGGCTGATCTGCCACAGAATACCGCTGAGTAATCTCTGCTGAGGTAAAGCAAATAGTTAGGGGAAATTTGCTACATGCCCAGGAAAAAAATATTCCCAGGGCTGGGAATAAAAATTCTTAGGCCTAAGAGCAAAAAAGACCCTAAGTGAAATCCCAACTCGTGGGGTGGTGGTGGCAACACCACCGCCTCACGATTAGAAAATAATAAATTTATATATTATATATAATGTACGCGCGTGAAATATATGGCTTGATGATGGCGGGAGCAATGCTCTTGATAGCAGGATGCTCTGCCGACGATGTAGTGAAGGAGACTACGTCGGAGGAGGCCATTGCCATATCTTTCAGCTGCAACTATGACGACCAAGAGGAACACCCGACAAGGGCGGGACACCAAGGGGTGATGAACACCGAAGACCTGTACGCCACGGGATTTGGCGTGATGGCCAGTGTGACAGCCGACAAAAAGCCCAACCTGATGTACAACCAGGAAGTGGAGTTCACCTTCGTGGGCGATATGGTTGACCCCAAGAAGGGATACTGGAGCTACGAACCTCTGAAATACTGGCCTACCAGTATGACGAACTTCTACATCAGCGCCTATGCGCCCTATGTGGAGCAGCCAATAGCAAACGCGGGAAGCACAACGGGCATCTATGGCATTTCTGCCAATAGCGTACCGCCCTATGTAGACTACCGCCGTTGCGAGAAACCTAGTGAGGTAGTAGACCTGTTGTGGTACTATGAGAAGCCGACAGCCATCCCTGCAGAAACAGCCCAAAAGGCGGCAGGAATACTGGACATGAAGATGCGACACGCCTTGGCGCGACTGGAAATAAAGGTGGCGCTGGCATCAGATGTAGAACTGGACGCAGGCACAAAGGTGCTGATAGAAAAGATAACCCTGACGGGCCAGATGGCCAAGACGGGACAACTGCACCTGTATGAGCAGGAAACAGAAACAGTGGGTGAAGGCCCTGAGGCGGTGACGAAATACTACCCTATATGGTCTGGTCAGACCTACGATCTCGACCACTCCATCCAGATTAAGAATGTAGACAATGACGATGCGAGCTATGGCATCATAGACTCGCAGGTACGATATATAGAGGGAATGCCCTACTCGTGGCAGCCCGCAGGACTGAAAGTATACAACCCATCGGCTCCGGAAGGCACGGACGATGGAATGCGAAACGCCCTAAGCACAGGTGACAGAACGGGATACGTGTATCTGATTCCGCAGGATGTGCAGAACCTGACGGTGGAGGTGAAATACCATCAGATGACGTCAGGTAGCGACAAAAAGACTACCACCACAAAAACAACGACGGTGGCTAGCCCGCTGAAAGGCAATACAACGTATACATTGAACTTAACGCTGAAAAAAATAGTTGACCCATGAGGTATTTAGTAACGATATTAGGTGTTATATGTCTAATGGCCTGTTCAAGCGAAGAGACTACGAGGACAGCGGAGACGACGAGCCAGTTGAGGCCCATCGCCTTCGGTGACGCCTATACCGTGAAGCCTACCCGTAGCAGCACCATATTTACTGCTGACAAGGGCATACCTCTGGGGCAGAGCATGGGCATCTATGCCTATCTGCACAATGCGGAGAATATGGATACGCGCAATTTCACCACAGAAATACCTAACTTCATGTTCAACCAGAAGGCTACGAGCCGCGATGATGCGGACTACTTCTCGTACAGCCCGCTGAAATACTGGCCCAACGACGACAACAGCAAGGTGTCGTTCATCGCCTACTTCCCCTATAGCAATGGGGCAGATAACGACGGCACGCTATTCGACCAGGAATCGACAGGCCTCGTGCCAACGTTGGTCAACTCTAAGCAGGGCCTGCCTACCTTCAACTTCACCGTGAAGAATGCGGTGGCTGATCAGGTGGACTTCCTGGTATCCGACGTGATAGCTAATATGCCCAAGAGTCGCGACACCGAGAACGACCCAGGCCAGCCGTTCAACGACCTGTCCATCAAGGACCGTGTGACCTTCCTCTTCAAGCACATGACGGCAAAGGTGGAGTTCCGCATAGTGGCAGACCCGGAGATTCACAAGGATATCGTCAGCTTCAGCTTGAGCGAGCTGAGCGTCAGCAACCTGCGCTATAGCGGAACGTTGACACCGGCATATGACCCAGAAAAGGGCGAAACCAGCTTCTCTTGGGCGACCAATGCCGTAACGCATAATTACGACTTCAAGACCTACGAGCCCCAGCTGCTGTTGCCACAGGAATTAGGTGACAACGTGAAGATGAACGTGAGCTACTCGATAACCTTTAAGAGCGACGGAACCACCTATCACTACGTAAATGGAGAACCCGTTGCCCAACAGGAATATACGTACACAAAATCAGACGTGGTGCAGCTGAACAAGATGAAACGGACGGGTACCGACGATGCACTGACCAAGTGGGAGCCCAACCATCATTATATATACACCATCCGACTGAGAGCTAACCGCATAGACTTCACCGGACAGGTGGTAGATTGGGGCGATACCCATGACATAGAAGGAATAGAGATAAAAGACGAATGAGAAAAATAGGACTGATAGGACTGATGCTTGTGCTGCTGACTGCCTGTGGCGGTGGTAGCGACAGCCCCAACGGGATGCCAGAGCCTAACCCCGGTACAAACACTGGTGGTACAGGTGGTACTGGCGGCAAAACCGCTGGACAGGGTCCTGCTATGGCCTTCTCAGCCGTCTTTGCCGACAGGGAGGGACAGAAGTCCGCAAACGCACCAGCCAGTCAGGGTGTTACACGAAGTGGTGAAGCCCCACAGCCTGGCGATGGTGAGTTCACCACAGCCGACCTGCAGGCCTCGGGCTTCGGGGTATATTGCTGGTACACGGGCAGCAGCACCTATACAGAAGGTTCCGATATCAAGGCAGTTACCCAGGAGATACTGATGCTGAACCAACAGGTCATCTATAGCGGAGGGCAGTGGACTTACTCGCCTACGAAATACTGGCCGCTGGATGCCAGCGAGAAGCTGACTCTGCGAGCCTATGCGCCCTACGTGAGCTATCAGTTGCAGACAAATGCAACCACGGGTCTGCCCATGTTGCCGGTGGTGGTGGCTGCTACCGACTATCACAACGGAACACAGCACGACCCGCTGTGGGGAACTGCCAAGCACGGAGGTACCGACGGTGATGCTGGAACCACCTATGGTGTGCTCTACGACAACTACACCTACGCCATGAGTGGCGACGACCTTACCAAGGACGCTCGCGACGGCTTTATCGACTGGTATTTCCACCACGGTATGTCGAAGCTGATGTTCTCCTGCACGGTGATACAAGACCCAGGATGTTCCAAGGTTACCATCAAGAGCATCACGATAGAGAACCTCTATACGCAGGGACTGCTGAGCCTGAGTAGTGGTACGACTTCAGCAAGCGATAAACCTAAATGGGACGAAAAGGACGGCAATATGACGGTGACACTTTCGGAAGCAACGCCAAATACCAATCCTGGCGATCTGGCACCAGCGCCAAAGCAGAGTAAGAATCCTTACGCAGCCTACCCGTATGTTATCGATATCACCAATCAGTCGCAATCGACAGGTCCCTTCGACCTGCTGAGTCAGGGACTGCTCATCATCCCGCGCGACTTCGAGAGTGAAGGACTGAAAGTAACCGTCGCCTATACGATAGACACCGATGAAACGAAGTTAGAGGCGAAGGCAACCATCAAGCAAAATTTCAAAGGCAACACGAGCTATACGCTCAAAATGAGGCTGACCCCTTCGACGAAGGGTCTGGAGATTACAACAGTACAGGCGGCATTCACGCCGTGGACAACGACGATTGATGGAGACCACGAAGTATATAACTGGTAAATGGATTTACCAAATGAGAAGTGAGAAATGGAAGTGAAGAAGATAAAGATACATAGGATAAAGATGGCGATAGCCATGGTGGCAGTCATGCTACTGGTGGCTTGCTCGTCTGGTGGTGATGCACCGGAGGCGCCTCCTACGCCTCCTACGGACAACACGGATCCGACGACGCCAACGACTCCAGAAGCCACTAGTCAGCTGGAGATACCCATCTATGTGTCTATGTCGGCTGCATTGTTTGAAGACGGGAAGGGACGTCGGGCTAACCGCGCTTGGTCGGTACCTGATGGCTATTATCTCTATTCGAACCTATATGGTGAATCCTATGAGAATCAGCCTAATCTCGGTCAGAGCACCATTGACCTGTTTATGACTTACGACGGAACAGGACAATTACCCACTGATCCGGATCCACTTCACGCCCGCCTGTCGTATAATTCTTCTACTGAAAAATGGAAGTTAGGACTGCCTCATGGTGTGGATGAAACTGGGATATTGTCAGGGGACTTCTACGCCTATGGATTCGTTCCCAAAGATGCTGCAGACAATGCAACGATTGCAAAGCTCGAAGGGTCCTCTAGCTGGGCTGAGGGTGCGGTATTGACCATTAAAGGTCTGAAGAGTGTTGCTACAGACCCCTGCGTCATGATTGGAGCGAAGCATGGATTCGCTGTACAGAGAGCGGAAAATGTTTTTGATTATTATGACGGTGGCTGGACCGATACGAACAGTAACAGCAAGTACGACGACGGCACAGATGAGCGAACTAACAGACTGCGTGCCGGTGATTTCCGATTCTATTTGAATACGGGCAAGACAGAAGATAAAATCAATCCGAACTACCTGTTCTTCCTCTTTGACCACCTCTATTCGGCACTCAATATCAGCATGAAGGTCGATGAAAAATACGACGAATTGCGCCACATCAAGTTGAAGGAACTCAAGTTGAGAACGGTGACCAGCGGGAGTGTGTCACCATATAAGTCGGACGTGATCATCACGCTGACTGCTAACGACACAGGAACCAATCCTATCACCAACATCAGCTATAGCAACGTCGTCGATTCACCAACCGACGGCGTGATATACAGCAATAGTACGGGATTCCCCCTGACAACCACCTATAGCCTGTTCCTGGGACACTTCATGCCAAATGGTGTCTCTACGCTGATCCTCACCAGCACCTATGATGTCTATGACACGAAAGGCAACCTGGTGCGTCAGGGCTGTAAGGCTACGAACACCCTGTTGATCAGCAAGTTGTTCGACGGACAGGAGGAGTCGAACCGAGGATGGAAATATACGGTCAGACTGGTTATCAACCCGACGTACCTGTATGTGATGTCTGATCCAGATTTAGATAACCCAACAGTAACGGTAGAATGAGAAAGTTTATCACCATATTGATAGTTGTACTCCTGAGCACAATGGTTGCACAGGGGCAGATCAGAATTGGTGGTAACGTATATGGTGGCGGTAACCACGCCCAAGTGGAAGGTAGTACGAAGGTAACCGTCAAGGCTGGCGACATTGGCGCCGTAATGGATCCTGATGCCTCGCGTCCGCTAGACGACCCACAAGGTAAGGTATTCGGTGGTGCCCGTATGGCGAATGTGGGCGGCAACACCTTTGTACACATCGATGGTGAGCACGCAACCGACTATATCCTGATCAATCAGGTGTATGGTGGTAATGATATCGCGGGTACTATTGGAACGGGAACGGTTCCAACGGAGTTGACAGCGGTGAAGTCTGCTATGCCTCCTTCTCTGCCTGAAGGAAAAACGGCGGATGATTATAATGATGTCGATAACACCTTTAACAGCTTTGTGCGTATCTCGACCAAATTGTCGGGTACGAAATATACGCAGGCTGATATTGATGAGGCTGGAGATAATGAAGAACATCCAGCATATGCTAAGACACCGGGTAAAGATGACAAGCCAGCAGATGACGCTAAAAAAGTATATATCGGACAGCTCTTTGCCGGTGGTAATGGTGACTTTACCTATACTGACGACAATGGTGCCCCCCTGATGGATGGTGATGACTATATCATCAAGCAGGGTGATGCGATTATTGCTAGGAGTACGTCACCATTCGTACTGCCGGAATTGGATAAGACCTATCTGGAAGTTGTGGGTGGCTCTATCGTTTATGGTTACGGTGGTGGTAACAATGCTACCGTGAAGGAGCAGAACATCATCCATTTCGACAACCCCAGTGCGGTGGTGAACCATATTAAGGTTGACGCCAATGGCATAGAAGACGAAAATGGCACAGACCTGCTAACAACCGCCCGTTTTAAGGAGATGGGTATCAACACCACCTTCTCGCAACCCAGCAGTGGCGCCTATCAGGTGGGCCGCTTCTTCGGTGGTAACAACAAGGCGGAGATGCATATCCGTCCTACGTGGAACCTGCTGGCGGGTAAGATACGTAACCTATATAGTGGCGGTAACAGAGGTAACATGACCAGTCCAGAGGGTCTGCTCCTAGAAATCAAGGACTACTCCACGCTTATTGTCGACAATCTCTATGGTGGTTGCCGAATGGCAGACGTGATGCCTACGGTGAACGGTGTTTATAAGCCATGTTCGAACCTGGAGGGTTACTACTTCCCCAACCAGTTGTCAGCCCGTGTGCTGGTGAAGGGTGGACACATCAATAATGTCTATGGCGGTAACGATGTGACCGGTACCGTTTATGGCGGTAATGCCATTGGTATCTATGCAACGGTGTATGGCGACATCTATGGTGGTGGTAATGGTAACTATCCTTATACCGATTCTCAGTATTTGAAAGATAATAATACCTTTGGCGACTTCTACTATGAACTTGGTGGTAAGAGCCCTGTTCAGGCACTTAATGCCTTCCGCCCCAATGCCGAACAGGTGTCTATCCATCTGCGCGGTACTGCGCCTGCAACTGAAGGAGCTATGCCTAAATACACCATCATTCATGGCTCCGTATTCTTGGGTGGTAACTGTGCCTCGTTGGCTACCAAGCTGAGTGAACCAAAGGTAGAATTGAAGATAGGTTCTTACGTGATTGCCGACAAAGTGTTCTTGGGTAATAATGGCGCAGGCATGGTCAGTGAAAACAATCTGAAGTACTATGCCGGTGGAATCGATGAAGATGATAATGATAAATATACAGAAAGTGGCGGAACAAAATTCAGCAACCTGGACCTGTTGAATGCCACTACGTTCAGCCAATATATGGATGGTGCTGCTATGCCCTTGATTCCTAGCATTGTATTCGACAAACAAACCAGTGACTATCCTTACAATTATGAACCTTTCTCGAGTTTTATTGGTTCCTTCTATTGCGGTGGTAATGTGGGTAGTATGACCTTCCCGGACAAAGAAAGCCTTACCATTGACCAAGGTGTGAATATCTTCGAGAAGTTCGTAGGTGGATGTAACAATGCTAACGTGGCAGCAGGAACGTACAATGCGGCATACGAAGGTGGCGTTATCGGTACTACTGAAGAGCAGAGTAGTTACACGGATGCCTCAGGTATCAAGGACCGTATTGAAATCAACCTGGAGAACATGACCATTACGCCGCTGCGCTGGAATGAGGCCCAGACCCAGCTTATGTGGAACACGCAGAAGTGGGACAAAAACGCCTATTTTGAAATAGAAGAAGGCACGGAGTTGGCGGTAGGTGAGAAATATTATACCAAATTGGAAGAAGTTTATACTGAGCATACTGTAACAGGTTCAAGCATCACAGTAGGTGAAAATGATGAGTTTTATAGTAAGGGTGGCTTCGTAAAAGTTGCAAGAGACCCATCTGATTCCGATATCCGTCTGCTGGGCGGTAATGTCTATGGCGGTTGCTATGAGAGTGGTCACGTGAACGGAAATGTGATCATCAACATCAACGAGGAGCTGCTGAATAAGGAAAATGTATTCGGTACTAAAGCAAACGCCATCTTTGGTAACCCCGCTTCCGGTGTAGAACTCGAAGACCAGCGCGATGACCTGAACGCAGTAGCCTTGTCGGTATTTGGAGCCGGCTATGGTGAGAATACTGAGATATGGGGCAGCACCACCGTGAACCATAACAACGGCTATGCCTTCCAGATTTATGGCGGTGGCCAGTCTGGTGTGGTTGGTAAGAAGGAACCGGTGAAGGACGATCAGGGTATTATTGTCGATTATCAATATCAGTTCAACCCGGCCTACAGCTCTACCGTCAACCTGAACGGAGCATCGGCCATCTATTCCAGCGAAGGCACGGCAGAAGACCTGGCCGAGACGGAATATATCTATGGCGGTGGTAACGAAGGTGACGTCTGCGGCAATACCCTTGTTAACTTGGGTAAAGGTCGTATCTATGATGCCTTCGGAGGTGCCAGCGATGCCGACATCCTTGGACATGCAGAGGTGTATATCGGTCGACAATTGAGGGATAATAACGATATTCGTGGCGGCTACAAGGACGGTTTCCCATGGATTAAGGATATCGTCTATGGCGGTAACGACTTCGGTGGTACCATTTGGGGTGAATACGAGGACGGTTACAACTTCGAGGCTCGCGTCAAGGACTACGACGCCACCAAGGCCGCCCAGCTGCATGGCACCCCAACGAACAGTTCACCTGGTGTGTTGAAGTCTGCCTCTTACGTCGAGTTCCTTCAGGGTCGTGTAGATACCATCTTCGGTGGCGGCTATGGCGCCTACGACTACGCCACAGAATATGTAGGCAGTGAAATGCCATACTTGGAAAACTCGTTTGTGAACATCCGTCCGAACGCGCACGACTATAATGCCATCAAGGGTGTCTTCGGTGGTGGTACAGGATATCCCAAGAACCGCGATGGCGATGCGTCGCAAGACCATAGCTACGTACTGATTGACATTCCTGATGGTGTGGAAAAGTATGTCACTACCGAGGTGTTTGGTGCCGGTAGTTACAACGGTATGGGTATGCGATTTAATACGGATGAGACCTTTGAAGAAAGTTTCCACCCAGACCAACTCTCTGCCATCATCGACCTGTTACACGGCAAGATTCGCAACGTCTTCGGTGGCAGCCTGAACGAAGGTGTGACAGCCCGCACAGTGGTCAACGTGCCTCAAGGCTCCACCATCTGGCTGTACTCTACTGAGCCGGACAAGGATGCTAATGAAGACAAATACGAGAAACAATACGGCAACATCTTTGGTGGCGCATACGGCACGCAGATCCTGCCGCCTTGCGATGTCTATGAGTCGAATGTCAACTATCGCAGCAGTGACGCTGTGGTCAACGGTGCCATCTATGGAGGTAACAACAACGAACGACGCACTCTCTACACCCATGTGAACATCTACTCACCAGTATGGTCGAACGAACTAAAGGCAGAGAAAGGCTATTTGGCTTGTGTCTATGGTGCAGGTCAAGGTAAAGACACTTGGTCGGAATACACCGACGTCAACTTAGAAGAGGGTGCCAAGGTCTATGAGGTCTATGGCGGCGGCATGATGGGACATGTCATCAACACCGAGAGCATCTACAAATACATGACACTGTATAAGGACGGACCCTCAACGGAGATTGCCACCAAAGATCCTTTCTGGAGTGATGATAGCAAATGGACGATGACCGATGGCAAACGAATTCCTAAGACGGAAGAATTGAGACAAAGATGGGCTGAAGACTGGGCGGATGCCTGGACACTGGGCCGTTATTTCACGCCTGTAGAAGATGAGAATCATGACGGTGTGCCAGAATATAATTACAAGAAATATCTGACCAACGTCGCCACCAACCTCAATAATCCAGCTACCGGCCCTGATATTGTCAAGAAGGCACCGATGGATGACCGAGACTATTCCGGTTATAGCGATGAGGAAAAGGAAAATCGGCAATACAAATACAACACCAACGTCTTTATCAACGAGGGCGCTACGGTTGTCAACTACGCCTATGGCGGTGGCTATGGTAAGAAAGCCTCATCCCCGGAAGATCCTAAATACTTGAGCGGCGATGTCTATGGCTCTACATTTATAGGCTTGCTCGGTGGCACGGTGACGAAGGATATCTATGCTGCCGGTACGGCAGGTGCCGTCGACGATATCTTCGGTGTGGGTCACTACTACTATAACACCAGCAATCCCGCTGATCCCAAGAACAATCCAGGCTTCACAGCCAGTGCCAATGTCTACATCAAAGGCGGTACTTGCCGTAACGTCTATGGCGGTGGCTGGGAAGGTAATGTGGGTAACCACTCAGGTAGCATCAGTGACAGTCCTGCCAGCGATATTCCTGGAGAGACACACGTCGTGATTGGCGACCTGGCCGGTAGCTCCTTTGCCAGCGGCTTACCTGCCATACAGCGTAATGCCTATGGCGGTGGTGAGGGTGGCGCTGTGTTCGGTTCAGCCTACCTGACCATGAATAATGGCTATATTGGTTATGAATACAAGAACAAAGAATACGTAGAGAAGATTGAAGATGACACGAAAGACTCGCCCAATACGCTCCTGGAAGAAGCCGGTTGTGTGTTTGGCGGTGGTTATATCGACAACAGTAGTGTTGACAAGACGTATGTAACCATCTATGGCGGAAACATACGTAACAGCGCATTCGGTGGCGGCGAGATTGCAGCTATCGGACGTGGTGATATGCAAGCGAAAGCCAGTGGTACCGGTTATGAGCTGAAGGGTATCTACCGTCCGGGTAAGACCCATTTAGAGATGTATAGCGGTCATGTACACCGCAATGTGTATGGCGGTGGTCGCGGCTATGACAACCTGGGACGTGTCGGCTCGCTGAACAGCGCTGGCTACATCTTCGGTCAGACAGAGGTGCATATCCACGGTGGTGAGATTGGTACGAATGCCGGTGTAGCCGACGGTGATGGCAATGTCTTTGGTGGCGGCGATGTGGGTTTTGTGTATAGTGCCTATGAGAAAGCTGATGGCACCTTCGGCAAGGGTGTGAAGGATGGCGTGCGCTACGATCCGTTGTATCAGGGCTACTACTACCAATATGAGGATGGGAAATTTGTCACGGTAACAATAGATAAGGATAATGATGGACAACCAGACAAAGATAAGAACGATAACATTATCTACGAGCGCCAGTTCACAGAGGACTGCAAGGTGCTTGTCGAACCCATGTGTAAGGTAAAAGTTGGCGTGAACGTTGGTGGCACCGACTATTCTGTCGGAGAATATGTGCCTATTGAGAAACTGAACCTGTTAGGAAACAAGAATACAGATGGCACGAAGTGGAGCTGTCTGGACGAGACAGGTGTCATCATCCATAATGCCGTGTTTGCCGGTGGTAACGCCTATTCCGGTTCTTTGACGACGGGTGCCAACACCAATACGGTGTATGGTAATGCCACCGCTTCTATCAACGACATCTACCACCGCGACCTGATTACGCTGGGTACCCGTCATACAGGTGGATTGTATGGCGATGGTAACCTGACACTGGTAGATGGCTACCGCGAGTTGAACATCACCAACTACGGTACTGATTACTACAGCATCGCCAATGAAATTACCATCGATGCTTATCACAAACTGCCGGAGCGTGAGGCGGCCTACTATGAGTTGAATTATACATGTACAAAGGAGTGTCATGACAAACACGGAACGATCTATCGTCCTGCCGACCCCGACAATCCAGGATCAAAGCCCGCAACCATCACAGCCGACGATATGCTGGATAATTTCCTCGTGTATAACGAAGGCACAGGGAAATACGGATCATTTGTATATGATGGAAAGGCAGTTCTCCAGTGGAACCCAACCCAAGAGGCATGGGAGCCTAATCCAGATGCTGGCTATTGGGTAGAGAGCGGAGTGCTGCCCGTCTATGCTGGTCGTTTGATGAATAGTATCCAGCGTGCCGACTTCTGCGGTGTCTTCGGAAGCCGCATGGTGATGCAGGGTGCCCAGGACCGTGTGCCCGAAGAGGCTGACTACACCAACTATACCATCAACCGTGTACGTGAGGTATCGCTGAACAAGATGGATTCGAAGATTCAGAGCGACCTGGACATTCCAGAAAGCAATGCCGAATACTACAAGAAACACAGGCACGGCAATTACTTCGGTATCTATAACGTGGTGAACTACTTAGGCGCACTGACCAGCGACGTGCGTTTCTCCGATGTGCGTAAGACCGACAATACCAATGAGGACTACAAGACAGCCTCGAAGGTATATACCGGAGGTGCCTCTAAACCATATGGTGAGGCAAGCTTCTACGACTGGAAGGCCGGATTTGTCAAGGAACGTAAGCGTAACAACGGTAACAGCCACAACAAGGTAGCGCTCGCCTCAGGTGTATATCTGGAAATCACCACCGAGGAGAGCACAGGTACCGATTTGTATGAGAAGGTATGGGGCCCCATCACGGGTGTTGTAGAGCTCGACCTGATAAATGTTTCTACGGGTATCGGTGGCGGTTTCGTCTATGCGAAAAACGTACATGGTATACCTAGCGAGAGTGGTGCAGAGAACACTACGCTTACTGCCTTGAACAAAGATGCTGTTACCCAGTGGGATTACACGTATGATGCTACCGATGATGCTGCTCACCAGATGGAATGGGAAAGCTCGGGTAACTTCGTACATAGCACACAGACCATTATCGACGACTGCTACAACATCAGCAACCGTTACTATGGCGCAAACAAGATGCCTGCCCACTTCTGGTATATCAAGGGTTCTACGTATGTCTACGACCAGTATATCTCAGCCTACACTGGCCAATCGAACGCCTATAGCGAAGTTGTCGATATCCCGTTGACCATCGCTGCAGCCTCGCATGGTAAGATGAAACTCCTGAACGTGATGCCGAACCGCTATGCTTACTACGCAACGCCAGGTGTTCCGTTGGGCGATGGCAAGAAGATGATTATCAATGGCAAGACCTATTACAAGAACGACCCCATCAGCTACTGGGATTGGTATCTGTTGAGCAGCTATGAAAAGGAACTGTTCGTGCAGAAGACCTATACGAACTGCATCACCTGTAAGATTGACGGCACAGAATATGCCGCCGGCACCTATGTCATGACCGATACGGAGTTCACCACTTATAAGACTACGTTCCCTGAAGGAAAGACAAAACATGAATATACCGATGCTGATAACCAGCCCATCACAGATGCTGATGACAAGGTAGTTGGTGACGATTATATCTTCCGTGAGTCGAATAATGTTGCCCACGACAAGGGCTATATCCTGACCTATGAGGTGAACAACCCCAGCCAGTGGGACAACTGGTACACACCGAAGAGCAATACAGATGGCAGTAAGATTACCCTTGAAGCATATGAAGCGCTCATTGCTTCAGACGCTTCAAACAAAGCGAAATATGATGATGGTCCTACCTATCACCTGAATATATCAGGAAGCACCATGCTTGGACAGAGCGAGTATCAGCATGGCGACATTATCCCGGAGACCGTCCAGTCAACGTATACAACAGCATATGGCAAGCTTACCGCAGAGCAGAAAGCTGCCCTTGCCCCCCAGGCCACCTTCCAGAAGGCATATATCGTGAAGAATAAAATTACCATCACGGAAGGAGGTCACGAGACCTACTATAATGTGGGCACGGCAGTACCTGAGAGTTTCCGTAATAATCACCCCGATGACTGCGAAGAGGCCTATATATGTACAAAGACCATCGAGATCACCAAGGACGACGTCATCTACAAAGACTCGAAGATGACAGAGACGAAAGCGCAATCTTATGTCACCGCCGTGAAGAGTAGTATGAATACTGAACAGGCTGGAACAAGCGAGATGACCGTTGACGCCATCAAGACATCAGGCTACTCAGAAGAAAAGAAAAAGAAGCTGATAGCTCTGGCTACCTTGCGTGACGAACTGCAGACCAATCTTGTGCAGGCTTACTACTGCACGAGTGAACCCGCCGTTGATACGGAAGGAAATCCTGTCCATTATTACTATGGTGGTAACTACTATGAGAGTGGTCATAACTATCGTGGTCTGGAAGCTTGGAGCTCAATGTCGGCAACCGACCGCGAGAAGTTCACTTTCAACTACGACGCCCTCGACCTGCTGATAGATAAGGACTACACCACTGCAGCAAGTGGACCTAAGTCAGAAGGTAATAAGTACCAATATGACTCTGCTGCAGCTACCGAGGATGCTGCCAAAGACAATGCGGCTCACTACTCGCTTGAGACGGCTGTCGATTACACGGCAGAATACAATAGCGCCAGCCCTTCGTCGACCTTGACGAAAACGATTACTGTTAAGCGCGGTGGTGTATCCACTACCACAAACGTGTTGCAGAAGGGCGATGAACTCAGCCGCGAAGTATTCGAGGACGATCTGCTGAACGAGCAGCGCCACTTTGCGGCTATCACAGTAAAGAATGCTACGGAGGAAACAACAGGAAATTATGTAGCTTATGTGGTCAAAACTTCGTTCCAGATTGGTAGCACGCCATACGCTGTGGGCGAAACTATCAGTAGCGCAACGTATGCGAGTCTGTCCGATACAGAAAAGGGTTATGTTACGAAATTTACGTTCTCTTCTACAGACCATTCAAACGGAGCTGTTTACTACTACTGCCGCGAGAGTTACACACAAGGAACAGCGGTAACGCCTATTTCGAGTGAAACAATTCCTGGTGCTGGAGGTGGTGTCAGTGAAGGAAAGGTACAGTTGGGTACCCTTATTGACGACTCGAACTATAAAATTTTGAAGAACGAACAGAAGAACTTCACCATCCACGGTGTCTCACCGACAGAGACCTCTACGCTGTACGTCAGCCGCGAGAGTGATATCTATGACCTGTCAAAGGAGAAGATTATCACCGTCATTTACCAGTACGACTACGATGAGACTGATACAAACGGCAATGTGACACCTATCAGCGAGCGCCATGTGGTGAACATCCACCTGTCGTTCAAGAGTGGTGTGCCTACTGTAGAGGACATCACCCCGCCAGAAATCATTCTGCCTGGCGACCTTATCACGATGCGTGAGCCTACTGTCACACCAGGTGCCTACGAGGTACTGGGCGGTGGCTGGGAACTCTTTGCTACGCAACGTGATGCCGAGAGCCATACCAACGGTGTTGAATATAACCCGAATTTCGATAAGCTTTACTGGTATCAGGACAACTACTATGTGGCCTACTACGCCAAGAGCTATCTGGGTCGCACCTATTCGAATGCCGTGCCTGTGAGCGTGGCCAACTACCACGACTTGGCCGACGTGATGTCCGATGAGAACAAGAGTCACCACATGTACATCGACCACAAGAATGTGAAGCGCGACCCGAAGATATACATCAACGACTACAGCGCCAGTGGCAAGAACGGTCTCGACTTGTTCAAGCAGTTGTATGACCTGAGTATTGGTACTAGTCTAGAAGGACATGCGCCTCTGAACACCTCGCAGGTGGGCAGCTGTAAGAACCTGGAGTTCTTCATGCGCACAGATATTAATCATCCGGAGAGTTGGACACCAATCGGCACTGATGCAGATCATTGCTTCGATGGCGTCTTCCATGGCGATGGTCATACCATTAGTGGTCTCGACAACTCGTTGTTCAACGACCTTTGCGGTGAGGTATACAACCTCGGTGTCATGGGTACGTTCAACACCGCCGGTGTTGTGAACACAGGTAAAGGCTATGTGGAGAGTTGTTGGACGAAGACTACTGCAACAACGCCCTTGGAAACCAAGCCTTATCCTGTCTTCGGTGCTCCATCAGACAACAAGGGCTATCAGGTGGTCAACAGCTATTACTATGATGGCAACAAGGGTCTCTATACCACAAACGAGGGCGATGCAGAGATTACATATACTAATGGTTCAAAGGGCAAAGTTACAGGAAAGTCTGCAAAAGCCTTCTTTAACGGTGAGTTGGCCTACGACTTGAATAACTTCTATCTGCATAAGCGCTACAGCGATCAGAAAGTAATAACAGGCTCAAAGAAGTATAGCTACTTCACCATTGATAACGAAAATAAGTTGGTACTCAAGGATAACCACTACTATGCTAATCGTGCAGACCTCTGCTCTACGGGTTACGAGTACAATTCGAACGTCATCATGTATGTGGAGGACCGCTTCGCAGACGGTGACTTCCGCTTTGCCGCAGGTGTTATTCCTGAGACAGAGGACGAACGCTGTCATGAAGAATCTGTTACCGTGGAAGGTGTAACAACTACGCAGATAGATTTCTATCCAATCTGGCCGGACGACTATATCTTCTTCGGACAGAAGTTGACCTACGGCTATAATACACATGCCCATCAGGAAGTACCGACAGCCGTTGTACGCGACGGTGGCCGTCTATCTAAGAACGAGGACGCCAACCGCGTATACCGTGCACCCGCTTACTTCCGCTCAAAGGATATGGGTGTGGCCTACTTCAACCCTGCTGCCTACCTGGCACAGAAGGAGAATCCTGAGACTGTGAAGGAGGGCGACACACCGCGTGAGGCTTATCCTGGTATGACCGCCATCGACTTCGCAGATCATCGCTATTATGAAACCTATGAGGGCTATGAGACCTATCATGATAAATACGGACTGGGGCTGACAGCAGCTTCCGGCAGCGTGCCGCAGCTGTTCTATCCACCGCTGCTCGACGACGACGGCCTGTTGAGCATACAGAACTGTGACGAGACACAGAACCTCCTCGTCTATGCTCCTGCAGCATCTGGCGATGGATACGTCAACGAGAAGACCCATGGTGTGCTGACCAGCTACTTCGTCGATCCCGCATACGATAGTCACTACGACTACGCCGGAGGCTATCGACTGGTGAGCGAGAATACCGACAATATCCACGGTCACTTGGTACAGAGCGACCTGACCGCCACGAACGACCATCTGCTCGTGGACAAGCAGGACTTCAATGCACCGCTGGCTTACAGCTTCGATGCCGACCACCTGATGTGGTACCAGCGCAAGCCGGGCCTCAAGGAATATGTAGACCTCAACAGCGGATGGCAGGGCATCAGTCTGCCGTTCACCGCCGAGCTCGTGACTACCGATACGAAGGGTGAGATTACGCACTTCTACAGCGGCAGTGAGACCAGCAAGAACGGTACTGGCACGAAGATTGGACATGAGTACTGGTTGCGTGAGTTCAATAAAATCAAGGAAGAAGGAACCGAACCAAGCATCGTGGCCAAGGCAGACTTCGTCTATCCAACAGCTGCCGGAGCTACCAGGGAGGTTACCAATACCTTCCTCTGGGACTATTATTATGAGAAGACGGATCGCAAGGATAAGAATAGTGACATCTATCAAGAATATTATAGGAATGAACGTAACTATCCAAGCTATCCGCTCCTAACTGCTGCGACACCATATATCCTCGGTCTGCCGGGCAGTATGTACTACGAGTTCGACCTCAGCGGTAAGTTCGTGGCACAGAATACGGCAGTTTCTATCCCTCAGGTGGCTAAGCAGGTCATCACCTTCGCTTCCAACAAGAAAGCCAACATCGGTGTGAGCGACGACGAGATGGCCGGTGTGACGGTGAAATATAGCGGACAGAACTACACCTTCAAGCCCAGCTATATGAATGAGAACCTGGAAGCTGGTGACTACGTGATGAACAGCGATGGCAATGCTTATGTAAAGTTAAGTGATGTTACGGAGACCTATAACACTACCGGCTCTACTTATGCTAATGAAGCCGCCTTTAATGCCGCTAAGGCTGCCGCTGTAGGTGGAAAACTCTATACCGATGCTGACGGAATTGTAGAGGCATCTTGGGTCGATGCAGAAACCACTTACTATAGCCGTGTAAGTAATGATCCGATTACGAAGAACGAGAAGAACAACGTGACAACGGCACAGAGTGCCTTCCGTCCCTACTTCATAATGACTGCCAAGAGTCCTAGCCCGAAGAGAACTCCACAGAGCATCATCTTTGGCAATGACTATAGCAGTATGGAGGGCGAGCCTCAGAGTGCTCTTGATGGTAGACTGGAAATCTATGCGAAGGATCATAAGATTATCACCACGTCGCATCTCAAGGATCCTGTTGCCATCACCATCGTCAGTGTTGCTGGCATCACATACACCAGCTATATGCTCCAGCCTGGCGAGACCATCGAGACCCCCGTTCATACCAACGGTGTCTACATCGTGAATAGGAAGAAACTGTTAGTCAAATAATGAGTATAATGCAAGAAACGATAAAAAACATTAATAGGAGCAAAAAGTTACCTTTAGGTAAGTTACCTTTGGGTAATATATTGTATCTTTGTGGTGTTAAACCATTATTATAGTAGATATGAATGCGCCATTTCAATACGGAACAC
>OCTX012281734.1_pt1 | contig 28599 bp, 35 predicted proteins | sample 1539691 | NCBI WGS metagenome assembly OCTX01 (sample SAMN02144231, study PRJEB22623) | gut metagenome | biome: sheep rumen | host: Ovis aries | place: New Zealand
GCGGTCATGGACCGCTTCCTCAAAGCGGAAAGCGATCTCTGGCGCGGGCTCGGGGAGATCCCGGGAGGCGCACTCATGCTGCGGGACGAATACGCCGCGTTCGACGCGAGGAAACGCTTCCATATACAATATGAAGCGCATGAGGATAAAAGCGGCTGCCGCTGCGGCGACGTCATTCAGGGGAAACTTGCCCCGGCTGCCTGCCCGCTCTTCGGGAAGGCCTGCACGCCGGCGGACCCATTCGGACCGTGCATGGTCTCCTCGGAGGGAACCTGCGCGGCGGCGTTCAAATATCAGGAGGTATGACACTTGGATGATGCGATAACGCTGGATTACGGCAGCGGCGGCGGAAAGACGTCCGCGCTCATCGAGGAGCTGATCGTTCCGCTTCTTAAAAATGAAGCGCTCAGAGAGCTTGACGACGGGGCAGTTATTTCCGGAAACGAGAGACTTGTATTTTCCACGGACAGCTTCGTCGTCAGCCCTTACATCTTCCCGGGCGGCGACATCGGCAAGCTCGCGGTCTGCGGGACCGTGAACGACGTCGCGGTGAGCGGCGGAGAGCCGCGCTACCTCTCGCTCGGGCTCATCATCGAGGAGGGATTTCCGACGGAGGACCTTCGGCGCATCGTGCAGTCGATCGCGCGGACGGCCGGCGAAGCCGGCGTCAGGGTCGTCACGGGCGACACCAAGGTCGTCGAGAGAGGGAGGGGCGACGGCATTTACATCAATACCTCCGGCATCGGGTTCCTGAGAGCCCCCTGGCTCGGCCGGAGGACCATCCGGGAGGGCGATAAGATCCTCGTCTCGGGCCCTGTCGGGAACCACGGAACGTCGGTGATGCTCGCGCGAAATGAAGGGCTTCTCGAAGGGGAAGTCCTCTCGGACTGCGGACCGCTTCACCGCATGGCGGCAAAGCTGATCTCCCTCGGGGAGGGGCTGCGCTTCATGCGGGATCCGACGCGCGGCGGGCTGGCGACGACCCTCTGCGAGCTGGTCGGAGGTACGGAGTTTTCGATTGAATTTTCCGAGAAGGACGTCCCGGTGGAGCCGGCGGTCAGAAGCGCCTGCGATATCCTGGGGCTCGACCCTTACTACTGTGCGTGCGAGGGCAGGATGGTCGCGGCGGCTGCGCCGGAAGCGGCGGAGGAGGCGCTCGCGCTCATGCGGAGCCTGCCGGAGGGTGAAGGCGCTGCGGTGATCGGGACCGTCACGCGGAGAAAACCCGGGGCGGTGATCGTGCGGACGGCCTTCGGCGGGGCGCGGATCGTCGCGCCGCTCGCGGGAGCCCAGCTTCCGCGGATCTGTTAACGGATGAAACCGGCGGGGAAGCCGGATCATTATAAGCAACTGTCAACAAAAAACGGATGAGGTGAAGGTATGCAGGAACAGCCATACAACAAGATCAGCATTACCAGGGAGGAGATCGTCCCGACCGCGAAGAAAATGCGGGAGGACGGCGTGATCCTCGCCATGATCCACGGTTACCTCGGGGAGGATGGGAAACCGAATATTTCCTATGAATACCAGATCGGTAACGGGATCGAATCCTACACCGTCGAGGGAGAAGACGTCCTTCCCTCGATTGCAGGGATCTACGATCTGGCCGCGGAGTGGCCGGAGAGGGAGCTTAATGAGCTCATCGGCGTCACATTTGAGGGACTTGATACCTCGAAGAGACTGTTTATGCCGGACAGCATGCTGGACGGCCAGGGACAGATCCTCGTAACTCCCATGGAGGAGCTTATCAGGAAGACACACACGAAAAAGGAGGAGAGTGAGACGTGAGTTACATTGTTCCCATCGGACCCTACCATCCGTCGCTGGAGGAGCCGGTCCACGCCCGTCTCATCACGGACGGCGAGCAGATCACTGACGCCGAGGTATTCATCGGCTACAACCACCGCGGCATCGAGAAGCTGGCCCAGGACATGAACTTCATCCAGACCATGGTCCTGGTGGAGCGCGTCTGCGGCATCTGCTCGCACTCCCACGCGCTCTGCTACGCGCTGGCGCTGGAGAGCATCGGCAAGGTGAAGGTGCCGAAGCGAGGCGAGTACATCCGCGTGATTATCGCGGAGCTTGAGAGGCTGCACTCGCATTATCTCTGGCTCGGCATCGCGCTGCACATCATCGGCCATGACAGCCTGTTCATGCACTCCTGGGATGACCGCGAAGCCATCATGGACATCCTGGAGCTCTTAACCGGCAACCGCGTCAACTACGGCATGGTCACCTACGGCGGAGCCCGCCGCGACATCACGCTGGAGCAGGCCCAGAAGACGCTCGAGATGCTCGACAAGATCGAAGAGTCCAACAAGCGCCTGGCTGATTTCCTTCTCTCGGACAAGACGGTCGCGCTCCGCACCCAGGGCGTCGGCGTCCTGACAACCGAGGATGCGATCCGCATCGGCGCGATCGGCCCGCATGCGAGAGCTTCGAACGTGCCGACCGACGTCCGCATTGACGCTCCGTACTCGAGCTACAGCGATTTTGATTTTAAAATGTGCACCTGGGAGAGCGGCGACGTCTTCGCCCGCGTGGTCGTCCGTGTCCTCGAGAATTTTGAGAGCATCAAGATCATCCGCCAGGCGCTCGCGAACCTGCCGGCAGGCCCGATCAACCGGGGCAACAAGATCCCGACGATCAAGCCCGGCGAGTATATGTTCCGCCACGAGGCCCCGCGCGGCCAGCTCTCCTACAAGGTCGTCACCAACGGCACGGAGAAAAATGAGCGCGTGAGCATCCACGTTCCGACCTTCAAGAATGCTCCGACGATCCCGACGATGCTGAGAGGCAACTCCGTCGCGGACGCCGGCCTCATCATCGCCAGCATCGACCCCTGCTTCTCCTGCATGGACCGCTGATATGCACGAGCTGGTCATCGTTGAAGGTATCCTGAACGCGGTCGTGCCCGCGGCGAAAGAGCACAACGCGGAGAGGATTCTCGCGATCCGTCTAAAGATCGGCGAGCTCTCCGGGGTGGTTCCGTCCTGCATCCACGAGTATTTCGCCGTGGCGGCGAAAGGGACGATCGCGGAAGGCGCCAGGATCGAGATCGAGAAGATCCCCGTCCGGATCCGCTGCCGAAGCTGCGGCTACGCGGGCGAGCTGCCGAAGAGGCGCTACCGCTGCCCGGCCTGCGAAAGCGCGGATTTCCGGATCGAATCCGGCCGCGAGTATTACGTGGACACGATCGAGGCAGAATAGAAAAATGAAAACACTAAGGAGGTGAATTCAGTGAAAAAAGCAAGCATACCCGCCGTGATATCGACAGCCCTCATCTGCTATATTTTCTGGCTGCTGATATCCGGAGGGCTCGTCGCACTCATAAAAGGCGCGCCTGACGTCCGCAACCTGATCGTCGGACTGATCGTCAGCATTTTTGTCGGCCTTTTTTCCGCGAGATTCTTCATCCATAAGGATGCGTTTTATCTCTGGAATCCGGCCAGGTTCGTGCAGCTGCTTTACTACTGCATCTGCATTTTCCCGGTCGAGCTCTTCAAGGCGAATCTCGACGTGGCGCTCCGCGCGCTGAATCCGGCGCTGCCCATCAATCCCGGCATCGTGAAGGTCCCGGTCGACCTCAAGTCCGAGTACGGGGAGGCCATGCTGGCCAACTCGATCACCCTGACCCCGGGCACGATCACGATGGACATCGTCGAGGAGGAAGTCCCGGTGGAGGAAGCTCCGGTTGAGCTGCTTGAAGGCGAGACGGAGGAGGACGCCGCGGAGGCGGTCCCCGTCAGGACAAAGAAACAGACATTTTACTATATCCACTGGATCGACGTCGCGGCCGAGGATCCGAAGGCTGCCGGCGATATGATCAAGGGAACACTGGAAAAAGGAGTAAGGAGGATTTTCGACTGATGAGTGAATTACTGTTCTTCGCCGTCTGTTTTATCGTCCTGGCCCTCTGCCTCCTCATCCGCGTCATTATCGGACCGAGCGTGGCCGACAGGGCGGTCGCTGCGGACAGCATCGACATCCTGGCCGACATGGCCCTCATCCTGTTCGCGCTCGCGAGCGGGCGGAGCATCTTCCTTGACATCGCCCTCATCACCGCGGTGCTGGGCTTCGTGGGATCCACGCTTGTGGCCCGTTATCTGGAGGGAAGACTATGAGAATTGTGGTGGATATCCTGATCGTCATCAGCATTTTCTTTGCATTTGCCGGCGTGGTCGGCATGCTGAGAATGCCTGATGCGTTTACGAGAATGCAGTCCTCGACCAACATCGCGACGATGGGCGTTCTCGGTGTGATCCTCGGGGGCGTTGTCTACGCGGCCTTCGGCCTTCATGAGCCGGAGATGGTCGTGAAGCTTCTGGTCCTCGGCGTTTTCTACATTATTACGAACCCGATCTCCGGACACGCGATCTGCCGCGGCGCGTACAGGCACGGCGTTCGCCCGAAGAAGGAAATGAAGTGCGATAAGTACGGAGAGGATCTGGTGGAAGACAAATGAATATCATGTTCCTTTTAAATACTCTGGTTATTCTCGGCATTGTCATCTCGGCAGTCTGTGCGGTCGCCTTCAAAAAGCCTCTGTCATCGGTCATCGCCCTCGGCATCACCGGCGGCTTCACCGCCCTCGAGTTCATGCTGCTGCAGGCGCCTGACGTCGCGATCTCCGAGGCGTCCGTCGGGGCGGTCCTCTCCACGGCCATCTTCATCATCGCCGTGAAGCTGACGACACCTAAGGAGGAGGAAGAGAAATGAAAAGAGTTCTTACCCTGCTCGCTCTCGGCGTGATCCTGGTCACGGGCATCTACGCCGCCAACTACGCGTTCAACAACATTCCGGACGCCTACGACGGACATCTTGACGTCGTCGCCCTGGAGGAGGATCCGACGAACTACGATGTGACCGGCGCGGACGGCGTGGCCGACATCATCATCGCCCAGAACCTCGAGCGCACCGGCGCGGAGAACAACGTCGCCGCGGTCGTCTTCGATTTCCGTGGATTTGACACGCTCGGCGAGTCGTTCATCCTGATCACGTCGGTGGTCGGCTCCTTCGTCATCTTAAGCAAGGTGAAAAATGAAAAGAAGGAGGAAGACGCGGCATGAAATTCAAAGACGGAATAAAGGAAAAAAGCATCATCATCAAATGCGGCGCGGACACCTTCCTTCCCTTCTCTCTGGTGTTTGCCCTCTATGTCATCCTGACGGCCCCGGTCGGCGGCGGCTTCCAGGGCGGCGTCCTGGGTGCGGCGGCCGTGCTCCTTCTGTATCTCGGCTACGGCTACGATGTGACGAAAAAGTCCATTAACCCGGAGATCCTCCGGATCAACGAGGCCTGCGCGACGACGATCTACGCGCTGCTCGGCTTCGCGGGTCTTATTTTCGGAGCGAATTTCTGCCGCAATGTATTTTACGCGAACGGCTGGCTCACAGGCTTTGTCCATGACGGCACGATCGGCCTCATGGACTACGCGGTCGGCTACAACGTCATGACCGGCGTCGGCTTCCTCCTTATCCTCATGCTGGGCTTCCTGGCTCCGGTGGAGGAGGCAAAGAAAGCGGAAAAGAAGGAGGACGAACAATGATCATAGTCAATTATATCGCGTCGGTCTTCCTGATCGTCCTCGGCCTCTACACGGTCTGCACCAAAAAGAACCTGATCAAGATCGTCCTCGGACTCGGGATCACGGACTACGGCATCAACCTGCTCATCGTCAGCATCGGCTTCAACCCGGGCGGAACCGCTCCGGTCTACTACATGGCTGACCTCTTAAACGGCGTTGCCCCTAATTTCTTCGTGGATCCGGTCCCGCAGGCCCTGACCCTGACCAGCATCGTTATCGGCGCCTGCGTGGACGCCATGGCGCTGGCTCTCGTCATCATGATCAATCGCAAGTACAAATCTGTCGACGCAGATGAAATTAGGAGGTTAAACGGATGATACAGCATTTTCCGGTCATGGCCGTGATGCTGCTGTTCCTCGGGGCTTTCCTGGTGGCTATTTTCGGCCGCATAAGCCCGGTCATAAGGGACGGCATCGCCATCATTACGGCGACGATCTCTCTGATCCTGATCTATGCGCTGATCAAGCCTGTCATGATCGACGGACAGATCATTTCCTACTGGATGGGCAACTGGGAGCCGGTGAACGGCTACGCCATCGGCATCGGCTACGAGGTGGATGCGCTGGGTCTCTTCTTCGCCCTCCTCGTCGTCACGACGTTCTGGCTGTCCGGCGTCTATTCGCTCGGCTACCTTAAGAACGACGAAAATAAAATGCACTACTACACCCTCTACCTGATGCTCTCCGCATCGGTCCTGGGCCTCGTCCTCACGGGCGACCTCTTCAATATGTTCATCATGATCGAGATCATGACCTTCGCGTCGGTCGCGCTGACCGCGTTCCGGAACAGGCAGGCGATCGCCCTCGAGGCGGCCTTCAAGTACCTGGTCCTGGGCTCCATCGGCTCCTCCATGACGCTGGCGGGCGTCGCGCTCATCTACCGCGTGTGCCACACGCTGAACATGGCGCAGATCTCCGCGATCATCGGCGGACAGTTCAACCTCACGACGCTCATGGCCTTCGGCCTGATCCTCTCGGGTCTCGCCGTCAAGAGCTACATCGTTCCGTTCCACACCCCGGCGGCGGACGCCTACACGGCGGCTCCGACCTCCATCTCGATGATCTTCTCCGGCATGGTCAACAAGGCCGGTGTCTACGGCATCATCCGGATGGTCTATGTGGTCTTCCGCGCGATGGACAGAAGCTCCCTGCAGATCCTGCTGGTCGTCTTCGGCGCGGTCACGATGTTCATCGGCGTCACGATGGCGCTCACGCAGCATGAGTTCAAGCGTCTGCTCGCGTTCCACTCGATCTCCCAGATCGGCTACGTCATCACGGCGATCGGCCTCGGGACGGCGCTCGGCCTCAACGCAGGCCTCTTCCACGCGATGAACCACACCCTCTTCAAGGGCCTGCTCTTCCTGACCGCCGGCGCGGTCCTCACCGCCACCGGCACGACCAACCTTGACAAGCTGGGCGGTCTCTCGAAGAAAATGCCCGTCACGACGGTCTGCTTCCTCGTCGGCGCCTTCTCCATCTCGGGCCTGCCGCCGTTCAACGGCTTCGCCTCCAAATGGATGATCTACCAGGCGATCTACACCAGGGCGGTACAGTCCGGAAATATCATCTTCGCGGCCGCCACGGTCACGGCCCTGATCGTCTCCGTCATGACGCTGGCCTCCTTCATCAAGGTCACCCAGGCGGTCTTCTTCGGCCAGGCCAACCCGGAGCACACGGACGTTAAGGAAGTCCCGCTCTCGATGCGCATCCCGATGATCATCATGGCGGTCCTCTGCGTCCTGACCGGCGTCTTCTACAACGTGGTCTACCGTTTCCTGCTGGCTCCGGCTGCGCAGGCGGCGCTCAGCGTCAGGAATTACATCGACATGATGATGAACGACAGGATGACCGGCGCAAGCTACTCGGCAGCGGCCGGCGTCACGGACATCGAGTCGGTCCCGGCGAGCTTCAGCTTCTGGAACCCGATCGTGTGGCTGCTGCTGTTCGTGGTCATTTTCCTGGGTGTTTACATTTTCATGGCGACGAGCAAATCGACCCGCGGCCGGATGCTCGAGGGCGGTGAAGGCTACGATCCGAAGTACGCGACCTTCTTCTCCGGCGAACAGGAGGAGTTCTCGCAGGTCGGCGGCTCCGATCTCTTCTGGGGCTTCAAGACCGACTGGAAGGGCTACTACAGGATCATGCAGGGCCTTCACTCCGGCATCGTCACCGATTACGCTTCCTATATCGTCATCGGCGCGGCAATCATTATTCTCGTCATCTTCATCTGCATGCGGTAAGGAGGGAAGAAGAATATGTTTAATGTACTGAGTATCATACTGCTTCTTGTCTTCGTCCTGATCTTCCCGGGTGCGCTGTTCACCTCCGCGGTGGGTCTCTGGCTCGCCGGCGTGGACCGCAAGGTGCTCGCGAGGATGCAGCACCGCATCGGACCGCCGCTCCGCCAGCCGCTCTATGATTTCCTGAAGCTCATGGGCAAGGAGACGATCATCCCGCACGCGGCCAACAAGGCCGTCTACCTCGGGGCTCCGGTCGTCGGCTTTGTGAGCCTTGCGATGATCATGCTCTTCATCCCGGTCGGCGGCTTCGTCGCCGTCTCCGGCAGCGCGGACCTCGTCGTCATCCTCTACCTGATCACGATCCCGGGCGTCGCGCTCATCGTGGGCGGTTCCTCCTCGGGTTCCCCCTACGCGGGCATCGGCATCTCTCGTGAGATGGTCACGATGATGGCCTACGAGCTCCCGTTCGTCCTGGTGCTCCTGGCGGTCGCGCGGAAAGTCGGCGGCGCAAACCTGGCCTTCTCCATGGAGACGATTGCAGCCTGGCAGGCAGCCAACGGCAGCCTTCTCTTCAAATGGTCGATGATCCCGGCCGCGATCGCGATGCTGCTGGTCGTCCCGGCGGAAGTCGGTACGCAGCCGTTCGACGTCGCCGAGGCGGAGACCGAGATCTGCGAAGGCCCGCTCGTCGAGTACAGTGGCGCTCCGCTCGGCCTCTTCAAGCTGAACACCGCGATGAAAATGTTCGTCATGACCGGTCTCTTCACCGCGCTCTTCCTGGGCGGGGTCCGCACCGGCATCGTTGTTCTCGATGTTGTCATTTTCGTCATCATCTGCACGCTGGTCACGATCGTCTGCATGACGACGATCCACGCGGTCACGGCGCGTCTCAAGATCGAGCATCTGTTCAAGTTCTACTGGACATTCGTCGCGGGGATGGCGCTTCTGAGCCTCGTTCTCGTATGGTTCGGTCTGTAAGGAGGGGAGAAAATGTTAAAGAAATTTGTAGATGACAGCGCGCTGAAATCTCCGTGGCTCTACCACATCAACACCGGATCCTGCAACGGCTGCGATATCGAGCTCGTTGCGGTCCTGACGCCGCGCTACGACGCGGAGCGCTTCGGCTTTAAGCTGGCCGGCACGCCGCGGCACGCGGACATCGTCGTCGTCTCCGGGCCGATCACCTCCCAGTCCAAGGAGAGGCTGATCCGCACGCTGGCCCAGGTGCCGGAACCGAAATGCGTCGTCTCGCTCGGCTCCTGCCCGCGGTCCGGCAACGTCTTCAAGGGAAGCTACTCCGTCGAGGGCCCGCTGGAAAAATACGTACACGTCGACGTCTCCGTCGCAGGCTGCACGCCGAAGCCGGAGGCAGTCATGGAAGGCCTCTACAAGGCGGCCCAGATCCTGAAAGAGAAGAGGGAGGCGATGAAGAAATGATGTTTCCGTTTTTGAAGACAGCCGTCACGAACGCCTTCACAAAGCCGAGCACCGAGAAGTTCCCGAACCCTGAGGACATGGGCGCTCCCGCTTACCGCGGAAGGATCGTGTTCCATGCCGACCGCTGCACGGACTGCGGCAACTGCGTCAAGGTCTGTGCCCCGAAGGCGATCACGCGCTCGGAGGAGCCAGGCGAGGGCGGAAAATACATCACCCGCTCCTTTGACCTCACCTCCTGCACGTTCTGCGCGACCTGCGCGGATTTCTGCGAGGAGAACTCCATCGAGCTCTCCCCGGACTACCACATGGTCGCGACGGATCCGAAGGACCTCATCGTCACGGGCGTGACCTTCAAGGAGGATATCGCCGGCGAGATCACCTGCGACCTCGACGGCTGCATCTACTGCGGCCTCTGCATGCGCAACTGCCCGCAGAAGATCATCACCGTCGACCGCAAGACGAAGACCTGGACGATCGATCACGCGGGCTGCGTCAAGTGCGGCATCTGCATCGGCAAGTGCCCGAAGAAGGTGCTGTCGTTCCAGTAACGATCTGCTGAAAATGTCCCCGGGAGGCGGAGCCTTCCGGGGACGATTGTATAAAAGGAGACAGGAAAGAGGCGGTCTTTCGGGACCGCCTCTTTTTACGTCCCGCCTTCGCGGGAAGATTTTCATTTCATCATATCGAGGACCCACTGCGGGGCGAGCTGCGGGAGCTTCGTCCCGTTCTTTCTTGCCTCCCGGTAGGCGGCGATCGTCTCGCGGCGCTTGCTCTCGTAGGCCTGCTTCTCCTCCGCGGCGGCGAGGACCGTCTCGATGTGCTCCTTCGGGATCACGCAGACGCCGTCCGAATCGCCGACCACCAGGTCTCCGGGGACGACCCGGACGCCGGCGCAGGTGATGGGGGTGTTGATGTTCCCTTCATTTTTCTTGATCGGTCCGCAGGGCATGAAGCCTCTCGAGTAGACCGGGAAGCCCAGGGCGATGTTTCCGTCGCGGTCGCGGGTGCAGCCGTCGACGACCATACCCTTGAAGCCGACCGCCTGGCAGGCGCCCATGATCAGGTCCCCGAAATAGGCCCTTTTCATGTAGCCCTTGCCGTCGATGACCATGACGTAACCGTCCGCCTCGAAGCTGTAGCTCGCGACATGGATCGGGAAATTGTCCCCGTCGCTCGTCTCGACCGTCAGCGCGGTGCCGACGACCGCCATGCCCCTGTCCACCGGCATGATCGCGGCGTCCATGCAGCCTCCGTTCGGGATGTCGATCCCGGCCTTCTTCACGCCGTCGAGAAGAAGCGCGACGCCGAGGTTTTCAGCTCTCTTTATGATTTCGTCCGCAAGAAGCGGTGCGCATGCATTGATCATGATGTTCCTCCTTTTTCCTCAGCCTGCGGCCGGGGCAGTTCGATTTTTATTTGTCATCCAGAAGTATACGATAAGGACTGCGGTGACGGCAAGTCCGATGATGCCGGCCAGCAGGATGTGGTTGCAGAGAGTGACGACGCAGGCGGCTGCCAGAAGGATCCTTTCAGCAAGGTTGAGGTCCCGGATGCACCAGCCGAAGACCGAGCAGGAGAGGAAGCAGCAGCCCAGCGCGGTCAGCACGAATGTGACGATGACGCCGAGGTCTACGCCGAATGTTCCTGTCGCCGGATGGAACATGACGAGATTGTTGTTGAAGAGGAAGACGAACGGGATCAGGAAGCCCGCGATCGCGAATTTGACCGCCTGGAGGCCTGTCTTCCACATATCTCCGCCGGAAATGCCGATCGCCGCGAAGACCGCGAGCGCCACAGGCGGCGTGATGGCGGCGATGACGCCGAAGTAGAGGACGAAGAGGTGAGCGGAGGCCGTGGAGACGCCGAGCTTGATCATCGCCGGCGCGACGAGCACCGAGAGGATGATGTAGCAGGCGGAGGTCGGAAGGCCCATGCCCAGGATGATGCAGACGACGGCGGTCAGCAGGCCCATGACGAGAATATTGCCGCCGGCCAGCATCGTGATGATCGTTGAGATCTTCAGGCCGAGGCCGGTGATGTTGATCGCGCCGACGACGATGCCGACGACCATGCAGGCGATGGACACGCTCATCATCGAGTCCGCAGCGTCGCGGCAGAGGGCGATGATGTTTTTCGGCGTGAATTTTTTGCGGTCCGTGATCAGGCCGATCGCGATGCAGAGAAGGATGGTGTAGAGCGCTGCTCTCGCGGTGCTGATGCCGATGACCATCAGCGTGATCAGCAGAACGATCGGAGCGAAGTAGAACCAGCCTTTGCGGAAAATCTGTCCGACGGTCGGATCGCCTTCTTTCCTCTTGATGGCGGGCACTCTGTGCTTGTGAGCGTAGGAGATGATGCCTGCGGAGGTCGTCAGGTAGTAGAGGACTGCCGGGAGCAGCGCTGCCGCGCAGATCGTGCCGTAGGGAATGGAGGTCGCGTCGGACATCAGGAAGGCGACTGCGCCCATGACCGGCGGCATGATCTGGCCGCCCGAAGCTGCCGTCGCGACGATGCCGCCCGCGGTGTCATTGTCAAAACCGGTCTTTTTCATCAGCGGGATCGTGAAGGTGCCTGCCGTCACGACGGTCGCCGCACCGGAGCCGTTGACCATGCCGAGGAGCATGCTCGAGTAGACCGCAGCCTGCGCGGGACCTCCGACGAAGTGCCCGAAGGCCGCCGAGGCGATGTCGACGAAGAACTCGCCGGCTCCGATAAAGCTCAGGACCGAGCCGAACAGGACGAAGAGGAAAATGTAGATCGCCGCAACATTCAGTGCGCTTCCGAAGAGGCCTTCACTCGACACCATCAGGTAGGTTGCCATCCGGTAGACGGAAACTCTGGATGTCTCCAGCGCACCCGGGAGATAGGAGCCGTAGAAGGTGTAGACCAGGAAGATGAGGCAGAGCCCCGGCAGGATGCTGCCCAGCGCGCGGTAGGAGATGTAGACGGCCGCGCAGATAAAGAGGACCGAGACGATCTTCTGAAAGTCCGTGTAGAGCATGGTCGTGGCCACGTTGGAATTTCTCAGCACGATGACTTCGTGCGCCGCCACGACGGTGAGGAGGATGAGGAGGATGTCCGTCACCTTCCCGAGCGTCGATTTCCTGCAGCGGACCAGGATGAAAAATGCGATGATCAGCGCGCCGTGATACACGGACTGTTCAGTGTTGTTCAGTGTTAGGAACGGCGAAGCCGCCAGCAGGTGAAATGCGCAGAGGGCGACAGCGACCGCGGAGGCGAGGACCGAGAAGACTTTGTCGAGCCCGCTCTTTTCGGGTGCGCTCTGGACTGCTTTGTTGGAATCCATCATGTATCCTCCTTATTCCTGGGAAATGCCTGCCTCACGATAGTAGCGCAGTGCGCCTTCGTGCAGCGGGATGTGTGTGGTCGCGATCGTCTCGGCGGAAATCTGCCGGGTGGCGTCGTTGGTGTCGTGGTACGTGTCGAGGGACTCCATCATGCCCTTCACAAACGAGTAGATCAGGTCCGGGTCCGCCTCCGCGGAGCAGAAGATCGTGGTCATGTAGCCGAGCGTGCTCACTTCCGCCTCGTTGGACTGGTGTTCGTAGATCCCGGCAGGGATCGTCGTCCGGTTGATGAAGGGGAACTCCGCGATGATCTCCTCGATCACCTCGTCGGCGATCGGAAGCATGCGGAAGGCTGTGGTCGCCGCGGACTGCTGGATGCCCGCGATCGGGTAGCCGCCGGTCTGGAAGGCCGCGTCGATATCCCCGTTGGCGAGAGCTTCCGCAGACTCCGCATAGTTCATGTAGAAGGGCTGGATGTCTTTCATGGTGATTCCGTAGGAGGCGAGGATTTTCTCGTTGATGAAGAGGTAGGACGTCCCCTGGGAGCCCACACAGACTTTCCTGCCTTTCAGGTCGGCGATGTCCCTGATCCCGCTGCTCTCGGTCACGAAGATGTGCAGCTGGGACTGGTAGAGGGAAGCGACCTCGCGGAGATCCTCCTGCGGACCCGCGTTGGAGTAGGACATGGTCCCGTTGTAGGCGCTGTAGATCGAGTCACAGTTGGCCATGCCGAGGTCGATGTCCTGGTTCAGGACCATCGAGATGTTCTCGTTGGATCCGGACGTCGCCTGGACGTTGATGTTGAGGGGAGCTGCCTTCGAGACAGCGTTGCCGATCGCCGCGCCGACATAGTAGAAAGTGCCGGTGGATGAGGCGGTTCCGAGCGTGAGAGAACCTGTATAGGACCCGTCCGGGTTCGTGATCTTCCTGGCGACGTGGCCGTCCCTGTTCTGGAAAAATGCGACCACCAGCGCGAGGATCAGGATGCCGTAGACGATCCCGACAATTTTATTCTTCATAGCCATCCTCCTGCGAATGAGAATCAGATGTTATACAAGCTCGTCGCCCGCAACCGGGAAGAAGCTCGAGAAGCTCTCGCCGTACTTGTAGGACTGGCAGCCGGAGATCCTGCGGAGATGATTGCCCCTGAGGTTCGCGCGCTCCGTGTAGTACTGGATCAGATGATGCTGCGCCTGGAAGCACTGCATGGCCTGCACTTTCTGCTCGTATACCTCGGAGATGTCGATCAGCTGGTCCGGGACGAACTGGGAGAGCTCCGTCTGGTGGGGCTCAAACCCGAAGAGACGCATCTGTTTGGTTGTCGCAAGGCCTTCGGTGATCACGCCGCGGGAGTTTGCCTGGATCGAGCACTCGAAGACGAACTCGGAGACCGCGTTATGATCCGGATTCAGGATGTCCTTGCCCTTCCGGTCGTGGGTGATGATGATGTCGGGGCGGACGGTCCGGATCTTTCTGACCATGCGGTCGCGGATCTCTTCCGTCAGGTACGGCGCCATCGGGTAGTCGGGCAGATCCCAGAACTCGATGTTGCTGATCCCGAGGATCTCGGCGGCTTTCGTGGTCTCCTCCAGCCGGTTCTCCCTGACGGACTCATAGGTCGCGCCTTCCTTCTTCCACTGGGCAGCGCTTTCGCCGCGGATTCCGAAGCTGAGGACGACGACGTGGACCTCTGCGCCGTGTTTGATGTACTTCGCGATCGTTCCGCCGGAACGCCACACATAATCCGCCGCATGCGCACTGACAACGAGAACCTTCTTATCCTTGATCATCTCTTTATTCTCCTTTTTATATATATTGATCTTCTTTGTTTTCGGGGTTTTACGGGGTTTTTATTTTCCGAGCAGCCATCTCGGATTGGTGACGGCCATCATCGTGATGTCCTCTCCGGTGAGGCCTTCGTTCATGAGGGCTTCGGCGAACTCGATCATTCCTTCGTCCGGATAGCAGAGCTTTGTGTTGCCGAGGTCCGTGCCGATAATGCAGTTCTCGGCGCCGACCGCCTTGATCATATCCGCGATCACGGGGAGCTCTTCCTTGCCGGTCTTCCAGGTGGTGTAGCAGTGTTCGCATTTGGCGCCGTAAGCGATGAAGCGCTTCTGCTCTTCGACCGTGTAGTAGGTGGTCGGGAAGCTGACGTGGGTGATCACGATCTTTTTGACGCCGCGCTTCGCCGCTTCGGGGACCAGCTTGAAGGCCTCCTCGTGGGAGATGTGGCCGGTCGCGAGGATCATGTCGTATCTCGCGATGATGTCGAGGATGTCAAGGACTTCCTTCTTCAGCTCGCCGTTCGCGTCGAGGCAGTTCAGGGTGGGGGTGACGATCCCCTGCTCCTTCATCTCGAGGATGATGCTGGCCCAGAAGGCTCTCTTCTTGTTCGGGTTGCCGTCGAACTGGTAGGCCATCTCGTGCTCGTTGTCGCAGGTGGGGAACCAGACAAGCTTGACGCCGCCCCTGGCTGCCATCTCCACCGCCGTCGGGTTCAGGCCGCCGACCGCGCTGTTCAGCGTGATCGTTCCGATCGCGTCGCATCCCGGGAACATCCGGTTGATCAGCCTGGCGCGTCCTGCGGTGGACGTCCAGTGGTTCTTGATCGCGTAGCCGGCCAGCGTAGACTTCGTGATCCGCTCGGCCATGTCGATGTCATCCATCTTTCTCGGAAGGCAGTCCGGTGCGGAGTGTACATGCAGATCATAACCGCCTCTCATCAGTTCGCTTGTTTCTTTCATCGTTGTCCCTCCGTATTGGTTTTCATATTTGCTACTCAAGATTGTTGAGCAATTTTGTTGATGAGTTAATTCTATACGATGTTCCGGGGTTTGTCAACACATTTTTCAAATCTTTTTTAAGAAAAAAATAAGCCCGCAGGCGGGAGATACGGCTTGTATTTTCCGTGCGGGAAGCTTATAATGAACAAAAGTGTTCAACAATTATATTGACCGATTAAGAGGAGTTATCATGACGGCAAACCAGGCAGCAATCGTATACGACAAAATTAAGGAAAAGATCGAGAGCGGAGAGTACTCGCCGGCGCAGAGTCTGCCCGAGGTCGCCCTGTCCAAAGAGTACAATGTGAGCAGGAACACGATCAAGAAAGTGCTGCTCATGCTCGAGAACGGGGGATATGTGACGATGGACCTCAACAAGGGGGCCAAAGTCGCGAGCTACTCCAAGGAGGAGCTGCTGCAGTTCATGGACCTCCGGGAGGTTCTCGAGGGTTTCATCATCCGGCAGGCGATCCCGGCCTTCACGGAGGAGGATATCGCGGCCATGAAGGAGATCCTCGACAATATGACTTCTTTCAAGGCGAAATCGGACCTCGTGAGCTACTCCGCCTGCAACCAGAAGTTCCACAGGATCATCTACGACGCCTGCCCGAACCGGCCGGCGGCGGAAATCACCGTCAATCTGAAGGAGCGGATGCGGAAGTATAACGGAAAATCGATCCTCGTGCCCGGGCGCAGCGACAACTCGCTTGAGGAGCACACCGCGATCTACGAGGCGATCCGGAGAAGGGACGCGGACAGGGCGGAAGAGCTGATCAGGATGCACGTGCACCATGTGCGCGACGTGCTGGAGCAGTACTATTCCTTCCTGTTCTGAAAACGGCATAAAAATACCGCCGGCTGTTCACACGGCCGGCGGTGTTTTCATTTCCTGACCGGCTGCTTGTCCGCGGCCATGAGGAAAATGAAGCCCAGCGCAAAGAAGACCGCCAGGGAGGCCACCGCGATATTGATGGTTCCGCCGGCCAGCTTGACCCAGGCGATGACTGCCGAGCCGAGGAAGGACGCGCCTTTCGAGAAGATGTCGTAGATGCCGAAGTACTCGCCGGAGTTCTCGGCGGGGATGATCTTTGAGTAATAGCTCCTCGAGAGAGACTGGATCGAGCCCTGGAAGCAGCCGACCCCGAACGCGAGGATCGCGAAGTCGACGAGCGTGTGCAGGGTCAGTGCGTAGAGGCAGACCGCAAAGTAGCCGGCGATGCAGACGAGGATCAGCGGTACCGTCTTATAGCGCTTCGAGAGCTGCGCGAAGACGAGGGAGCCGCCGAAGGCGACGACCTGGGTCGCCAGGAGGAAGACCACCTGGCCGACCGTCGGAAGCCCGAGGTCCGTACCGATGTTGATGCAGTTGTCGATGATGGTGCCGACGCCGTCGATGTAGAGGAAGAAGGCAAGCAGGAAGAAGAGGACTTTCTTATCGTTCAGGGCGATTTTCTTCAGCGTCCCGAAGATCTTGCGGAAGACGCCGGAAATCTCGCCTCTTTCCGCTTCCACGTAGTTGACCTGCCGGTACTCTTTGAGGAGCGGGACCGTCACGAGCAGCCACCAGGCGCCGGTCACCGCGAAGCCGATGATGCGGGCGATCTTCGGGGAGAAGAGCATCAGGTTCTCGCTGAGGCCGCCGCCCAGGATGTAGGCGATCATCGCGACGAGGAAGGGGATGCAGGAGCCGATGTAACCCCAGGCGTAGCCGTAGGAGGAAACCTGGTCCATGCGCTCCTCGGTCGTGATGTCGTTCAGCATCGAGTCATAGCAGGTGAGGGACATCGAGTAGCAGATTTTCGACAGGACAAAGATGATGATGAAGACCACCCAGGTCGTCGCAAATCCGTTCAGGATACAGCCGATGACACCGATGGCCACGAAGGACTGGAAGAACATCTTCTTGCGGCCTTTGTGGTCCGCGAGCGCGCCGCAGATCGGTCCGAGGATCGCGACAACGATCGTCACGACCGAGATGGCGATCGAGTAGTAGGCGGTCGCCCTGTCGCCGCTGATCTGCCCCGGCGCGTCGCCGATGGCCAGCGCCTTGAAGAAGATCGGGATCAGGGAGCAGGCGAGCATCGTGAAGGCCGAGTTGCCTACGTCGTAGAGCACCCAGGCGCGTTCCTTTTTCGTCAGGTTTTTGAACATGGCTGTATTTCCCTTTCTGTGTAATTTGACAGGTCAGGCTCCGTTAAAAGCCTTCATATTATATAATATGACGAATTGCAGGAAAATTCAATTCACTTTAAAAAAATGTGACGATCCGGCCCGGACGCCCGGCAGCGCGCAAAAAAGCGGTACGGCCTGACTGCCGTACCGCCTTTTATGACTCTGTTCAGTGAGCCGCGTCCCACTCTTTAAAGTGGTCGACAAAGCTCCTGGCGTTCTCATAGACGTCTCCCGAGTAGACCGCCGAGCCTGCCACGATGACCGTGGCGCCGGCGCGGAGGACGACGTCCACGTTGTCGCGCTTGATCCCGCCGTCGACTTCGATGTCGGTGTCAAGGCCCATTTCGCTGAACATCTGCCGGGCCTTCGCGATGCGATTCGTAGAGGCCTGGATGTATTTCTGGCCTCCGAAGCCCGGCTCGACTGTCATGATAAGAAGCATGTCGAGACGGTTGATGAAGGGCTTTACGACCTCCACCGGCGTCCCCGGCTTGATGGCCATGCCGACCTTTTTGCCGGTCTCCTCGATGGCTGCGATGCAGGCGCCCGGGTCGTCCGTCGCCTCGTAGTGGAAGGTGATCATATCCGCGCCGCAGTCGGCGAAGGAGCGGATTTTCCGCTCGGGGTTCACGACCATCAGGTGCACGTCAAGGAAGAGGTCGGTCTTTTTGCGGAGAGACCTGAGGACCGGATTTCCGAAGGAAATCTGCGGAACGAAGCTGCCGTCCATGACGTCAAAGTGGGCCCATGTCGCGCCGGCCCGCTTCGTCGCTTCCATCTGCTCTCCGAGGATATTGAAATCAGCGGAAAGGATAGACGGTGCCAGCTTGATCATTTTGTCACGAACTCCTTCACCTGCCTGTAGACGCCTTCGCCGTCCAGCATGTACTTGTGGAGCAGCTCGGCAGCCGGGCCGGACTCGCCGAAGCGGTCGCGGACGCCGATCCGGTACATCGGGGTCGGGCACTTCTCAGCCAGGCACTCAGCGACAGCGCCGCCGAGACCGCCGATGATGCTGTGCTCCTCAGCGGTGACGACCTTGCCGGTCTTCTTCGCGGAGGCGACGATGAGGTCATCGTCGAGAGGCTTGATCGTGCAGATGTTGATGACTTCGGCGCTGATGCCGTCGGCGGCGAGCTTGTCGGCTGCCTCGAGGGCGGAAGCGACGCAGAGACCGTTCGCGACGATCGTCACATCCGTGCCTTCGCGGAGGATCGCGCCCTTGCCGATCTCGAACTTGTAATTCTCGTCAAATACGACCGGGACAGCCGCGCGGCCGAAGCGGATGTAGACCGGGCCGACATAGTCGAGAGCGGCCTTGATGGCCATTCTGGCTTCCGTGTCGTCGGCCGGGCACATGACGACCATGCCCGGGATCATGCGCATGAGCGCGAGGTCCTCAAGGCACTGGTGGGAAGCGCCGTCCTCACCGACGGAGATGCCGGCGTGGGTAGCGCCGATCTTGACATTGAGGTGCGGATAGCCGATGGAGTTGCGGACCTGCTCGTAGGCGCGGCCGGAAGCGAACATCGCGAACGTGGACGCGAACGGGATGAGACCCGTGGTGGAGAGGCCGGCGGCGATGCTCATCATGTTGGCCTCGGCGATGCCGCAGTTGATGAAGCGGTCCGGATACGCCTTCTTGAAGGTGCCCGTCTTCGTCGCGTTGGACAGGTCGGCATCGAGGACGACCAGATTCGGATACTGCTCAGCGAGATCCCGGAGGGATTCGCCGTAGCTCTGTCTTGTTGCGATTTTCTTAACGTCAGCCAATTTCTTCACCGATCCTTTCCAGATCCTTCATAGCGATCTCAAACTGCTCGTCGTTCGGAGCGACGCCGTGCCACGCCACCTGGTTCTCCATGAAGGAGACGCCCTTGCCCTTCAGGGTCTTCGCGACGATGCAGGTCGGCATGCCCTTGGTCGCGCGCGCTTCCTTCATGGCGGCGCGGATCTCGTCGAAGTCATTTCCGTTGATGTTGATCACGTGGAAATTGAAGGCTTCGAACTTCTTGTCGATCGGGTAGGGGTTGTTGACCTCGGAGATCGGCCCGTCGATCTGCAGGTTGTTGTTGTCGACGATCACGACGAGGTTGTCGAGCTTCTTGGCGCCCGCGAACATCGCGGCTTCCCAGACCTGGCCTTCCTCAAGCTCGCCGTCGCCGAGGAGCGTGTAGACGCGGAAGTCCTTGTTCTGGAGCTTTGCGCCGAGCGCCATGCCGCAGGCGGCGGAAATGCCCTGGCCGAGAGAGCCTGAGGACATGTCGATGCCCGGCAGGTACTGCATGGACGGATGGCCCTGGAGACGCGCGCCGGTGTGGCGGAGAGTCGGGATCTCGTCCTTGGAGAAATAGCCTCTCTCAGCCATCGCGCCGTAGAGACCCGGGGCGGTGTGACCCTTGGAGAGGACGAAACGGTCGCGGTCCGGATTGGCCGGATCCTGCGGGTCGATGTTCATTTCCTCAAAATAGAGGAAGGTGAAAATGTCCGCAGCGGAGAGAGATCCGCCCGGATGGCCCGCCTTGGCGGAGTGCGTGCCGATGATGATCATCTTGCGCACTTCATTTGCATGCTTCATGAGTTCTTTGTTGTTCACTTTGCACCTCCCTGGCCGTAATAAGCGTTTGCGCCATGTTTCCTGAAATAATGCTTGTCCTGAAGGAACTGCGGAGCCGGGGCAACCTTCGGGTTGATGAGCTCGCAGCGGAACGCCATCTTGGCGACCTCCTCGAGGACGACCGCGGAGTGGACCGCATCCACGCCGTTCTTGCCCCAGCAGAAGGGACCGTGGTTCTTGCAGAGCGTCGCCGAGACGGCCTCGTAGTCGATGCCGAGGCGGGCGAACTCGTTGACGATCAGGTGGCCGGTGTTCTCCTCGTAGCCCGCGTCGATCTCCTCGGCGGTCAGGCAGCGGAGGCACGGAACGGGACCGTAGTAGTAGTCCGCGTGGGTCGTGCCGTAGCAGGGGATGTCGCGGCCGGACTGGGCCCAGCTGGTCGCGTAGGAGGAGTGGGTGTGAACCACGCCGCCGATGTTCGGGAAGGCTTTGTAGAGCTCGACGTGCGTCGCCGTGTCGGACGACGGCTTGTAGTGCCCTTCGACGACCTTGCCGGTCAGGTCGACCAGGACCATGTCTTCCGGCTTTAAGAGATCGTAGTCGACGCCGCTCGGCTTGATCGCGAAGATCCCGGTCTCGCGGTCGATCTCGGAGACGTTGCCCCAGGTGAAGGTGACGAGGTTGTACTTCGGAAGGAGCATGTTGGCTTCATAGACTCTTTCTTTAAGTTTCTCAAGCATGATTGTTCTCCTAAACATTACATAAAATGTTTTTTAGCTGCTGACTTAATTGTAACCTGTCCGGGCCGTGAGGACAAGTCACAGTTTTGCTGTCCGATTGGACTAATTAGAGGATTACCGAGAGGATGCTGAGGCCTGCGAGGATGCCGGCTGCAAGGATCAGGATCCCGAAGACGAGGTAGAGGGTGTTTGCATTTCTCTCGAACACGGTCCTGAGCTCCGGATCGTAGTAGAGCGTGAGCGTGTCCCCGACCTTGAAGGACTTCTCGCTGCTCGAGTTGACCGCGCATCTGCGGATGTTCTCGCGTCCGTCCGCCGTGTACTTAACGACCGGGTAGTAGGTGAACTTGTCGCCCTTCACGATCTTGGTGCCCTTTGAGATCTGCCGCGTGTAGACGCTGATGATCTCGCCGGTGACGGCGGTGAGCTTTCTCTTTTTGAGGGCCGCGTAGTCGAAAATGAGCGCCGCGCCGCCCCCGATGAGGACCAGGGAGAGGCAGATCATGGCCGGGATCTCCTTGCCCTGGTTCGTGAAAAGGGCGAGGAGGATGAGCAGGGCACCGCCGAGCATCATTTCCCAGGGGTTGATCACGAACTGGTTCTCGCTCTCGAGGATCTCATAATTCTGCGAACTTCTGTCCGCGAAGATCCGCACCTGCTGGCCTTCCGCGAACTCGGAGGGGGATTTTACCGCGTGGCGCTCCCTGTGGTGCGTCTCCGGGTTCGTGAACTCGACCGTCACGTTGTAATAGTTGTAGACTTCACGGTCCTTTTTGTCCTTCTTGACGATGTGCTGGCAGCTCACCACATCCCCGAACGCCGTCCCGCTTCTTCTTAAGGCGAGGTAGCGGCGTACTTGTCCGCTCCCGACGAGAAAAATGATGATGCCGGGCAGGTAAAGCAGGAGATTGGAAAGCTGGGACATGTTATCTGATCCTCCGAAAATGAAAATTGTGCAGCTGTCCGGCCTCCCGCATGCGGGGGTGCCGGGCAGGTGTGAAAACAGGTTATTCGCCGGACACCAGGATGACCTTGATGCCGTTGCGCCGCAGGGAATCCACGATCGCGGGGTCCGCTTTGCTGTCGGTGATGAGCGTGACGTCGTCCTCGTAGACGCAGCCTCCGTAGACGACCGCCGAGTCGCTGTTGCGCTTCAGCTTGGTGTGGTCGGCGAGGACGTAGAGCTCGCCGCGGGTGCGGCTGATCATGGCCTCGTTGATGCCGATCTCCGTCGGGATGTCGTAGCAGAACTCGCCGTTTCCGTAGACGGAGGCGCAGCCGATGAAGGTGCAGTCCGCCCGGAGGTCGAGAATGTTCTTCATGACGTACTCGCCGACGAAGACGTGGTAGCGGAGCTCGCCGCCGGAGATCGTGACGCTGACGCCCGGGGGGAACTTGCGGTCGATCGCGCGGCCGTTGTTCGTGAAGACGCGGACCTTCTTGTTCTCGACGTAATCCAGCATGTCGAGCGCCGTCAGGCTGCCGTTGATGAAGATGCGGGAGCCGTCGGCGAGAAAACGCGCTGCGTAGCGGGAGATCGCACGGCGGCAGAGATCAACGTCGATCTCGTCCGGCGTCTTCATCGTGTCGGCTTTCTCGCGCGAGACGGCACCGCCGTGGACCCTTTTCAGGAGGTTCTGCTGTTCAAGAAGCTGGAGGTCGCGCCGCACCGTGATGACGGAGATCTGGAACATGTCCGCCAGTTTTTCGACGGTGATCTCGCCGGACTGCTGCACGGCATTCAGGATATCTGTCTGCCGCTTCATGACGGCTTCTTTTGAATTCTTCATGGTCGGAAACTCCTGTCTTTAAAGAAAGACCGGGCCGGCAAATGTGCGGTCCCGGTCTTTTAAGTGCGGATCAGCGGTCAGTCGAGCAGGCCTTCGGCGATGAGAGCGTCCTCGATCTCTTTGGCGGACATGACGTTCTTCAGCGGGATGATGACCGTGCCGGCCTTCTGGGCATCCTCGAAGTTCTTCGCGAAGGTGCGGGCGCAGAGGACGACGTCGTAGTTGCGGGCGGCGGACTTGCCTTCGGAGACCGGGCAGTGGCGCAGCTCGGCGACCTTGACGTTGTATTTCTTGAGGACCTTGTCGACAGCCTTTTCCATCATGAGGGAGGAGCCGGCACCGTTGGCGCAGCAGGCGAGCATTTTCTTGTTGTCAAGTTTGGACATGATAATTCTCCTTTTCTTTTTGCATGGGGCGGAACCGGATGATGCGGCTCCGCCCGGTTTTCATTTTGCTTTACTTTCCGGCGTTCTTCTTTTCCATATGCTCAACATAGGCATCGTAGTCTTCCGTGATCAGGAAGTAGCCTTCCGGATCCATGCGGTACTCGATCTGCGGGATCGCAAGGAGTCCGATAACGACGATCGCGACGCCGACATAGCCGAGATACTTCATGATGACGGTCATGATCGGCCATACCGTATCCCAGTCGAACATGCCGAGGTAGCCGCCGTAGTTGGCAAGGCCGACCCATCCGGAGATGAGGGCTGCGCCGAAGACCTGGATGAGACCGGAAATGAACGGGATGACCAGGCAGGCCTTGATGCCGCCCTTTTCATTGGCGACAAGGCCGATCGTAGCGTTGTCGAAGAAGACCGGAACGAATCCGCAGATGATCAGCGTCGGGGAACCGATGACGATCAGGATGAGGATGGCAACGATCTGGCCGACAAGGCCGGCGAGGAAGCCGAAGGTAACAGCGTTGGAATCGCCGAAACCGAAGCAGACAGCGCAGTCGACGCCCGGGATGGAAGCCGGCAGAAGCTTGTCAGCGATACCCTGGAAGGAAGCGGTCAGCTCCGTAACGAAGGTACGGACGCCGAGCTGCAGGATCGCAAGGTAGACGGCGAAGTTGAGGGAGGTGTTGAAGCAGTAGAACACGAAGTTCTCGGTTTCCTTGGTGGAGCCGCTCGCGACGAAGAAGTCCTTGCCGATGATGGCCATGATCACGCCGAAGAAGGCAGTCATGAGGATGGCTGTGCAGACCATGTTCTCGTTGAAGATGGAGAAGAAGCCGGGCATTTCCATCTCGCCGACCTTCTTGACCTTCTTGCCGTTCTTCTCGCCGAAGAACTTGCCGGCTGCCCAGTAGCCGAGGCGGATACCGAACATCTGCTGGTGAGCGATCGCGAAGCCTGCGCCCTCGGAGAGCTCCTGCATCGGCTTAACGGTGAGGTTGGAACCGACAGCCCAGTAAGCGCCGAGGATGACCGCCATGACGACCAGGAGAGCCGCGTTGTTGTTCAGGAGGCCCGGAAGGGCGAACATGATCAGCCAGTAAGCGGTAGCAGCCTGCTGTACCTGGACGTGGCCGGTGGTGAACAGCGTGCGGCACTTGGTGATCTTGTTGAAGCGGACCAGAAGGATGTTGACGATGAACGCGATGAGCAGAAGCTGCATGGCCATCGAGAAGCCTTTGCCGAAGGTCTCTTCAACACCGGCCTGGACGGCGTTCTGGCCGTAGTACGGGTCGATGACCGCGGCGGTCAGGCCGAATCTCTCCTTGAGGCCGACCAGGATCGGACGGAAGTTGGAGGTCAGTCCGCCGGAACCTGCGTTCAGGATCAGCATGCCGATGATGGCCTTCAGGGTGCCGGCCAGAGTGTCATACCACTTCTTGCCCATGAGACAGTAGCCGAGCAGCGTCAGGAAACCGACCATGTACGGAGCCTTCTGCAGGATGTAGGTGGCGAAGAAACTCCAGATAGAAAATAAAATATTCATTTGTTATCCCCTCATATTTTAATTATTTGAAAACAGGTGCTTACTCCTCTTCCTCGCACGGGAAATCCGCCTCGGCCTTCAGGATGTCCTCGCCGGACTCGGCTTTCTGGAGGGCCTCAAGGAGCGGCGTGTTCGTGAAGATGGAGGTGAGCTGCACGATATTGTCGATGTGCTCGCTCGGGTTGCAGGCGGCCAGGGTGAAGAAGAGCTTGGCTTCCTTCTTGTCGCCGAATTCATCCTCGCCGAAATCAACGATCTTCTTGCTGATCATGAGGCCGACGGATGTCTTCTTGACGCCTGCCGCGTTCTCCTGCGTGTGCGGCATCGCTACATAGTCGTCGAAGACGATGTAGGGGCCGTATTTCTCCACGCACTCGATGATCTGCTTGTAATAGTCGGGCTCCACGCACTCGTCCTCGACGAGCGGAATGCAGCCGCGGCGGATGGCCTCTTTCCAGTCCATCTCCTCGTCAACGATGCAGAAGCGGTTATTCTCGACGATTTTCTGTAAAACAGTGGCCATTTTCAATCCTCCTAAATATTACAGGCAGGAACGATACGGGATGTTCTGAGGCGCCTCGAAGCAGTCCTCGAATCCTCTTCTGTGGTGGTAGTAGATCTTGTCCTTATCCTGCGGATAGGTGTACTTGCCGCCGACCTGCCAGAAGAACGGATGGAACTTGTACTCGTTGCGGTCCTTCTTGAAATCGTAGAGGAGTTTGATCTCCTCCTGGTCGGCCTGGAAGTTGGTCCAGACGTCCCAGTGGATCGGGATGACGACCTTGCACTGCAGGTTCTCAGCCATGCGGAGGATGTCGATGGAGGTCATCTTGTCCTGCATGCCGATCGGGTTCTCGCCGAAGCTGCCGAACGCGACGTCGATCGGATAATCCTTGCCGTGCTTTGCGAAGTAGATCGAGAAATGAGAATCGCCCGAATGGTAAATGTTGCCGCCCGGAGTCTTGATCAGGTAGTTGACTGCCTTCTCATCCATGTCGGTCGGGCACTTGCCGGTCAGCTCTTCGCGGTCCGGACCTGTGGAGTCGGTGGTGACGATGCAGGTGCGGTCGAAGCTGTCGAGGCAGACGATCTCGAGGTCATTCTTGATCTTGATGACGTCGCCCGGCTTCACGACGGTGCAGCGCTCTTCCGGAACGCCCCACTTGACCCAGGTGTCGACGGACTTCTGCGGGCCGATGAACGGGACCGGGATTTCATTTCCGTCGCCGTCGGTCGTGGTCATGCCGCTGTGGAGAACGTGGGCAGCCCACTCGGCGGACATGTGATCCTGATGATAATGCGTCGCGAGAACGGCATCGACGTGCTTGAACGCGAACGGATCGATGACGAACGGGACGTTGCGGAGATTCGGCTGCATCGCGCGTGCACCGCACATGTTGGCCATCTGGTGTCCGACAGCCATCTTGCCGTTGCCGTGCGTGCGCTTGCCGTTGCCGCACCAGAGATCGATGGTGATGTTGGTGTTGTCCGGAGTCTTAAACCAGATACCGGTGCAGCCGAGCCACCACATGGAAATGTTGCCTTCCGGGACGACGGCGTTCTCGATATCCTCGACAAGCCAGGTGCCCCATTCCGGGAAGGTGCTCATAATCCAGCTTTCTCTGGTCATTTCAGAGATCTTGCTCATAATATAATACCTCCTTGTTATGATATTGGTTGCGGATGTTCGGGAGACGGGTCTTCCCCCGAAAGCTATCACTACTATACTCTCTTTATGAATGCTTTTCAATAAGGAATAAGATTGTTTTATGATTTTGTGAAAAATGAAAAAACTTTAGCAGACTCTTGAAACCGCCCGTGTATTTGTATATAATGACAAATGAGAGGGTGTGCCGAAGAAAATTTTTTGCCATAATTAGGAGCATTTGTATATAAAGAAATACAAGAATGCATCGATCGCCACCCGGAGATTTAAATGCATACGATCGTTTAAAGATGGTTTATGAACAAAAGATTGCTATAACGATCGCAAAAGTGTCATGTTGCACAAAAAACCAAAGGAGGATTTGTATGAAAGTAACAAAGAAAGTGATCTCCAACCTGAACAAGTGCTATTCCATCGCGCCGATCACCGTGGAAGGCAAGCCCTGCTTCCTCGTCGCGGCGGAGAAGAAGGATCCCTGCTATCTCTTCTCGGAGGACGGCGAGATGCTTGAGACCGTATGGACCGAGCCGGGCGGCGTCATGACCATGGTGCAGGTCCCGGGCGTTGACGGGCAGTTCCTCGCGACCCACAAATTCTACTCGCCGAACGACTCCCTCGAGGCGAAGATCGTGATCGTGACCCGCAGGGGCAAGGATGACTGGGAAGTCAGGACGCTCTGCAATGCGCCGTTCGTCCATCGCTTCGGTATCCTGAACCGCGGCGGCGCAAACTACCTCATCGTCTGCTGCCTGAAGACCGGCCATGAGTACAAAAATGACTGGCGCTTCCCGGGCGCCTGCTTCAGCGCGGAGCTCCCGAAGGATCTTTCTTCCTATAATGATGACAACACCCTTGCGCTCACCCCGATCATGGAAGGCATGCTGAAGAACCACGGCTACTCGCTGACGAAGCACGGCGGCCACGACGCGGCCCTTGTCGGCTGCGAGGAGGGCTCCTTCCTCTTTGATCCGCCCGCTGTGAAGGGCGGCGACTGGGAAGTCACGAAGATCCTCGACATCCCGACCAGCGATTCGGTCCTCTGCGATTTCGACGGGGACGGCAAGCCGGAGCTGGGTGTCATTTCCCCGTTCCACGGCAACTCGCTGACCATCTATCACCAGGACGAGCACGGCAACTATGTCCCGCAGTGGAAATACGGCGCTCCGGAGAAGGAGACCGAGATGCTGCACGCGACGTGGGCGGACACGATCCTCGGCAAGCCTTCGTGGATCGTCGGCTGGCGCAAGGGCACGAAGAACACGATCATCATCACCTGGGACGCGGAAGCAGGCGACTATAAGACCGAGTTCATCGATCAGAACACGGGCTGCGCGAACGCAATGCATTTTGTGAATTCGAAGGGACAGGACGTCGTCATCGGCACGAACCGCGAGATCGACGAGGCGGCGCTCTATATTCTCGAATAAGGAGATGAAAATGAAAAAATATTATCTCGGCGTTTACGAAAAAGCGATCCCCGGGAACCTTTCCTGGCGCGAGAAGCTGGAGACGGCGAAGGCGGCAGGGTATGATTTCCTCGAGATCAGCATCGATGAGACGGACGCGAAGCTCGCACGCCTCGAGTGGACTAAGGAGGAGCGTGCCGAGCTAGTGAAAACCATGCAGGAGGTCGGCGTGCCGATCCGCAGCATGTGCCTCTCCGGCCACAGAAAGTACCCGCTCGGGTCGAGCGACCCTGCCACGGAGGCGCGCGGCATGGAGATCATGGAGAAGGCGATCCAGCTGGCGGACGATCTGGGCGTTCGGATCATCCAGCTGGCGGGTTACGACGTCTACTACGAGGAGGGCAATGAGGAGACCAGGGCCCGCTTCGAGCGGAACCTTAAGAAGGCGACGCTGATGGCCGCGACCGCGGGCGTCGTCATGGGCTTTGAGACCATGGAGACGGAGTTCATGAACACCGTCGAGAAGTCCATGTACTATGTGAACAAGGTGAATAACCCCTATCTCGGGGTCTATCCGGACATGGGAAATATCACCAACGCGGCAGTTGCCTACGGGAAGAACGTGCTCGATGACATCAGGACCGGCGAAGGCCATATGTTTGCGGCGCACCTGAAGGAGACGGTGCCGGGCGTGTTCCGCGAGGTGCCGTTTGGGACCGGGCATGTTGATTTTCCGGCGGTGATCAAAGCCTGCTGGGAGGCCGGCATCCGCCGCTATGTGACGGAGATGTGGTACATCGGGAGTCCGGAGTGGCGGAAGGATCTCGACGAGGCGGTCGGGATGATGCGGCCGATTCTGGATTCGATGGAGTGACACCGGGGACGGTTCTTGTACAAAAAAGGGGTTCTCGTTTCGAGACCCCCTTTTTTGTGCTTAGAACCGTCCCTGCGGTTTTCAACGGCTTTT
>OCTX012281923.1_pt1 | contig 28529 bp, 22 predicted proteins | sample 1539691 | NCBI WGS metagenome assembly OCTX01 (sample SAMN02144231, study PRJEB22623) | gut metagenome | biome: sheep rumen | host: Ovis aries | place: New Zealand
CTATAAGTTCAAGCCCGAGCAGTGCACCCGCGACCCGAAGACCGGCAAGCTCGTTCCTCCTCCCCTCGCATTCGACGTGCTGGCCGAGATCGAGCAGAAACTGCCCGGCTTCCCCATCGTGCTCCACGGCTCGAGCTCTGTTCCCCAGGAAGAGGTCGACACCATCAACAAGTACGGTGGCAACCTGCCCGACGCCGTCGGTATTCCCGAGGAGCAGCTGCGCAAGGCTTCGAAGAGCGCCGTCTGCAAGATCAACATCGACAGCGACTCGCGTCTGGCCATGACCGCCGCCGTGCGTAAGTACCTGGCTGAGCATCCCGACCACTTCGATCCCCGCCAGTATCTGAAGCCCGCCCGCGAGAACATGAAGAAGATGTACATCCACAAGATTGTCGATGTGCTCGGCAGCGACGGCAAGCTGGCCCAGTAAGTCACGGTCTTAGCCTAATATAATAAGGTGGAAATGTTAAATATGCATTTCCACCTTTATTTTTTTGCCGAAAAGTTTGGCGCGAACGGCAGAAAGTACTACCTTTGCAGTGTAATAGCAAAGTAGTACACCAAAACACTGTTAGTTATGATTGAAGTAAGCAACATCAGTTTCAAGTACGCAGGTCAGAAAGACCTGGTATTCGACGATTTCAGCCTGCGGTTGGAGGAGGGCAACATCTACGGCCTGTTAGGCAAGAACGGCACGGGCAAGTCAACCCTGCTCTACCTCATCAGCGGCCTGTTGCGGCCCGCTGCAGGTTCTGTCAGCTGCGATGGGATCGCAGCACACGAGCGGAGGGTGGAGATGCTGCGCGAGCTGTTCCTCGTGCCCGAGGAGTTCGACCTGCCGCAGATGACCCTCGACCGCTACGTGCGGCTCAACGCGCCGTTCTACCCGCGCTTCTCGCGCGAAGTGATGGACCGCTGTCTGACGGACTTCGAGCTCGACACTAAGCTCGACCTCAGCGCCCTGTCGATGGGACAGAAGAAGAAGGTCTTCATGAGCTTCGCCCTGGCCGCCGGCACGCGCTACCTGCTGATGGACGAGCCCACCAACGGCCTCGATATCCCCTCGAAGAGCCAGTTCCGCCGCGTGGTGGCCCAGAACATGATCGACGAGCGCACCATCCTCATCTCCACCCACCAGGTACACGACGTCGAGGCGCTGCTCGACCAAATCCTCATCCTCTCGCAACGCGCCCTGCTGCTCAATGCCCCAGTGGCCGACCTCACCGCCCGCTACACCTTCAGCTATCGTCCCGTTGACGATGGCAGTGCCGCCGTCTACAGCGAGCCTGCCCTGCAGGGCCGCGCCGTCATGGCCGAGCGCCGCGAGGGCGACGCCGAGACGCAGCTGAATCTCGAACTGCTGTTCAACGCCGTGACGAAAGGGCAGCTCTGACCATCGGACTCAATGTATTAAGCGGACTACGAATTATACGAATTAAACGAATATAGTGATGAACGACTTTAATTTGAATCGGTTTCTGATGGTGCTGCGGCTCGACTTCGCCGTGGGCCGGCGCCAGCTGATGGTCTATACTGCCGGGGGCGTGATGGTCTACCTGTTTTACTTCTGGTTTGCCTACAATGTCGGCATGCGCGCCGTGGTTGTCAACGACATGGCGTCGTACATCAACAGCATCTGCGAGGCCGTCGCCATGTTTGGTGTCATGACAATGTATATGTTCTTCCTCGTCGTGGCCAGCACGTTGTGGCGCCACGAGCAGCCCAAGGCGGGGCGCACCATGCACCTGATGCTGCCCGCCACGCCGGCAGAAAAATTCCTGTCGCGCTGGGTGTATATGCTCGTGCTGTCGGTCACGGCCGGCTGCCTGACATTCTTCGTGGCCGACGCCCTCCACATCGTGTGGCTGTGGCTGACTGACAAGCCCGTCGTGGCCGCCACAGCCTATTTCCTGAAAGCCTTTAAGATAGACTTCAGTCAGGGCGCCCACTCCATTCTAAGCTTGGAGATAGCTATCCACGCCTTCTTCCTCCTGGGCGGTGTCGTGCTGCGTAAGTTCCACTTCGTGCTCACGGCCATCGCCGCCTTCATGCTGTTCACCACGATGATGTACTTCCTCACGACCGACCAGCCTTACATGAAGCCGGTTCCCATACTGTGGTGGCACGCCGGCGTGGCCGTCCTCTTCGTCGTGCTCACCTGCGTCTTCACCGTCGCGGCTTACCGTGTTTACAGCCGCTGGCAAGTTGTAACCCATAAACTGCTGAACCGATGAAAAGCCTGCAATTCTCACCCCGCCGCTTCTGGCTGACGCTCGTCTGGACGCTGAACTACCAGCGCCGCACGCTGCTGACGCTGCTTGTCAGTGCTGTCACAGCCTTTGCCCTTTTCCAGTACTTTACCTTCATCGATCTCAAGAACGATATCCACTACAGACAATTCTACGGTCACGACATCGATGCCTACATCGCCACCCGGCTCGACCAGACAGCCCTGGCCAGCCTCGCCATTGGTGCCGCGCTGATGTGCGTCGGTGCGTCGATAGCCTTCTGGCACCTGCACCGGCCGAACGAGGGGCGGCGCCTGCTGATGCTGCCCGCCACGCCGATAGAGAAGTTCCTGGCCCGCTGGGTGCTCTACGTACCCCTGCTGCTGGTGCTGCTCGTGGCGGCCTTCGTGGCTGGCGACGTGCTGCGCGTGCTCACCTGGCCGCTGTTCGGCTACGACGTGTCGTTCCCGTCGGCCATTCCGGCGTTCTTCACCCAGCTGAAGTACCTGTTCTTTGTCACGCCTACAGCCCGTCCGTTGGGCGTCTTAGCTCTCTGGACGTTGTTCCTGTTCTTCCATGCCCTGAGCCTCTTCTGCAGCGTATGGCTGCCGCGCCTGGCGCAGCTCGTGGTGGTGGTGTTCTTCGCCGTAATAACCCTCATCGAGAACGCCATCGGCAACGCCGCCACGCTTCACCTGTGGCCATTTGCGGCCCTGACCGTCGTGCTCGCCGTGGGTGCCTTCTGGCTCTTCTGCCGCTACCCCCAGTACCAGTTGTTCCACTCTAAAAAAGACTGACTACCACTATGACCTTTACAAACGACAAAGCGATATACCTGCAGATGGCCGACCGCCTCAGCGACGAGATCCTGGCCGGCACTTACAAGGACGACGACCGCATACCGTCGGTGCGCGAGTATGCCGTGCTGCTCGAGGTGAACACCAACACCGCCGTCAAGGCCTACGACGAGCTGGCCCGCGCGAACATTATATATAATAAGCGCGGGCTGGGCTACTTCGTCACCCCCGGGGCCCGGCGCCAGATACTGCGCGAGCGCAAGCAGGCGTTCATGAAGGAGCGCCTGCCGGAGCTGTTCCGCCAGATGCGCCTGTTAGGCATCGGCATCGGCGACGTGGACGAGGCATGGGCTGAAGAACAGAAAATACTATAATTATTATAATTTCTGTCAAAAGAAACACGTACTTCGCAACTTTTCCGTATCTTTGCGCGTCAAACCAATAAATCGTAAGTCAAAAAACCGTAAATCGTAAATACAGATGATACATCTGCAAGACGTCAACAAGACCTACTACGGCGCCCAGCCGCTGCACGTGCTGAAGGGCATCAGCCTCGACATCGCTGAGGGCGAGTTCGTCTCAATCATGGGCGCCTCGGGCTCCGGCAAGTCGACGCTGCTCAACATTCTCGGCATTCTCGACAACTACGACTCAGGGCTCTACGAGCTGGCCGGCGTCAGGATATGGAACCTGTCGGAGAGCCGCGCCGCCGAGTACCGCAACCGCATGATAGGCTTCATCTTCCAGTCGTTCAACCTCATCGCCTTCAAGACGGCCGTCGAGAACGTCGAGCTGCCGCTGTTCTACCAGGGCGTGAGCCGCCGGAAGCGCCACCAGCTGGCTCTGGAATATCTAGACCGTCTGGGACTTCTCGACTGGGCTACCCACTATCCCAACGAGCTCTCGGGCGGTCAGCGCCAGCGCGTGGCCATAGCCCGGGCGCTGATTACGCAGCCGAAGATCATCCTGGCCGACGAGCCCACGGGCGCCCTCGACTCGAAGACCTCGGTCGAAGTGATGCAGCTGCTGAAACAGCTGAACCAGGAGCAGCACATCACCCAGATTATCGTCACCCACGACCCTGGCGTGGCCAGTCAGACTAACCGCATCATACGTATCAAGGATGGAGTTGTTGAATGAAATATGGCAGACGGCACGCCGCAACAAGCTGCGCACCACGCTGACGGGCTTCGCCGTGGCGTGGGGCATCTTCATGCTCATCGTGCTGCTCGGCGCCGGCAACGGTCTGATCAATGCCAACCTGAAGCAGTCGAGCCGGTTCCTCTCGTCGTCGATGGTGGTCTTCGGCGGCTGGACGTCGAAGCCCTACCAGGGCCTGAAGGAGGGCCGCAACATCCGTCTGCAGGAGCGCGACCTGAAGATTACGGCCACCGAGTTCGACAGGAACGTCGACGAGGTGGGGGCGCAGTACAACACCTCGGCCGTCATCAGCCACGGCCAGCAGTACATCAACCCCGGCATCAGCGGCGTCTACCCCAACCACATCAAGATTGACAAGGTGGAGATGCGCCACGGCCGATTCATCAACGACCTCGACATCCGCGAGAGCCGCAAGGTGCTCGTCGTCAGCGACAAGCAGGCCGAGGAGCTGAAGTGCCGCATCGGCCAGTTCGTGAAGGTGGGCAACCTGGCCTTCAAGGTCGTAGGCATCTACAAGGAGCAGCAGAACGGGCGCGCCGACGTCTTCAGCAGCTACACCGCCATCAAGCGCATCTACGGCGCGGGCACCGACGACGCCGGCCGCATAGAGTTCACCTTCCACGGCCTGCCCACCGAGGAGGCCAACGAGGCCTTCGAGCAGGACTACCGCCGCCGCCTGAACATCCACCACCAGGCCCACCCCGACGACGAGGACGCCGTCTGGCTGTGGAACCGCTTCACGCAGAACCTGCAGATGGAGACGGGCATCGGCATCATACGCACCGCCCTCTGGGTCGTCGGCCTGTTCACGCTGCTCTCGGGCATCGTCGGCGTGAGCAACATCATGCTCATCACCGTCCGCGAGCGCACCCACGAGTTCGGCATCCGCAAGGCCATCGGCGCCCGCCCCTGGAGCATCCTGCGCCTCATCATCATCGAGAGCGTCATCATCACCACCGTCTTCGGCTACATCGGCATGGTGCTCGGCATCATGGCCAACGAGTATATGGACGCCACGCTGGGTCACGACGTCATCGACACCGGCCTGTTCCGCGCCACGATGTTTCTCGACCCCACCGTCGGCCTCGACGTCTGCATAGAGGCCACGCTGGTGATGATCGTCGCCGGCACCATAGCCGGGCTCATTCCGGCCCTGAAGGCCAGCCGCATACGTCCCATCGAGGCGTTAAGAGCAGAGTAGAAAAAAGCCCACCCAAGCCCTCCCCAAGGGAGGGATGTTTGAATATGATAAAATAAATATGAACGTGAAGAAAATATGGAGTGCTCTCCGCCGAATAACACGCAAGTGGCCCCTCCCTTGGGGAGGGGTTGGGGTGGGCCTCGAGGTGCTCGACACCCTGACACGCAACAAGAGCCGCTCGTTCCTGACGGGCTTCGGCGTGTTCTGGGGCGTCTTCATGCTGGTGGCACTCATCGGCGGCGGCAACGGCCTGAAGGAGATGCTCGAGCAGAACTTCGCCGGATTTGCCACCAACTCGGCCATGGTCTGGGCACAGCCTACGAGCAAGGCCTACAAGGGATTCCGCAAGGGCCGCTACTGGCACATGGACTACAAGGACGTGGAGCGCATAAACCACGCCGTGCCCGAGCTCGACGTCGTCACGCCGCTGCTGTTCTCGAACGGCGGCACGGCCTACTACGCTGACCGCAAGGCCACCGTCGGCATCAACGGCGCCATGCCCGACTACCGCCGCGTCAACGAGCCGAAGCTCTACTACGGCCGCTACATCGACGAGGCCGACATACGCGACCACCGCAAGGTGTGCGTCATACAGAAGAAGACCTACAAGGAGCTGTTCCCCGGCGGCGGCGACCCCTGCGGCAAGCGCATACGCATCAACGACATCTACTACCAGGTGGTGGGCGTCGACTACAACATGTCGCAGGCCATCAGCTTCGGCGGCGAGGCCGGCACGAACGTCATACTGCCGCTGACCTTCATGCAGCAGGCCTATAACCGGGGCAATGCCGTCGACATGATAGCCGTCACGGGGCGCCCGGGTGTGGTCATGTCGAGCCTGACCGACCGCATACGCGAGACCATTGCCCGAGCTCACACCGTCGACCCCACCGACGAGCAGGGCGCCATGGTGTTCAACACCGAGGTGCTGTTCCAGCTGCTCGACAACCTGTTTCGCGGCGTCAACTTCCTCATCTGGCTCGTCGGGCTGGGCACGCTCCTGGCCGGCGCCATCGGCGTGTCGAACATTATGATGGTCACCGTGCGCGAGCGTACCACCGAGATCGGCATACGCCGCGCCATCGGGGCCACGCCGCGCATGATTCTGGGGCAGATCATCGCCGAGAGCGTCGTGCTGACACTCGTGGCGGGCATGAGCGGCATCCTCTTTGCCGTGCTCATCCTGCAGATGCTCGAACTGGGCAACACCGAGGACGGCATCCTGATGGCCCACTTCCAGGTGGGCTTCTGGACGGCCATCGTCGCCGCCCTGATGGTCTCGGTGGTGGGCGTGCTGGCCGGACTGGCTCCCGCCGGCCGGGCTATGGCCGTCAAGCCTGTCGACGCGATGAGGGATGAGTGAAAGCCCACCCCCCGGCCCCTCCCCAAGGGAGGGGAGGAAGTCATAAACGTAAAAGATATTAATATAAATAATGGAAATGTGTTATGAGTAAAGAAAGTAGCATGAGCAGCCAAGTTCCCCTCCCTTCGGGAGGGGTTAGGGGTGGGCTCAAGTTGTTCGTCGCAGCCCTCGTCGCCCTGGTGTTTATCGGAACCTTCGTGTTCCTCTGGCAGAAGAGCCAGCCGAAAGAGACCGTCTACAGCGAGTTCACACCCGTGACCGACAGCCTGCAGAAGACCACCATCATCACCGGCAAGATAGAGCCGCGGAACGAGGTGAACGTCAAGCCCCAGATTTCGGGCATCATCACCGAACTGCTGAAGGAGCCAGGACAGTACGTCACCGCCGGCGAGGTCATCGCCAAGGTGAAGGTCATACCCGACATGGGGCAGCTCTCGTCGGCCGAGAGCCGCGTGCGCCTGGCCACGCTGAACCTGAAGCAGGCCGAGGTGGACTATAAGCGCGAGGAGGCCCTGCACGACCAGCAGCTCGTCAGCGACGACGAGTTCGACAAGGTGCGCCAGCAGCTGCGCCAGGCCCGCGAGGAGAAGGCCGCCGCCGAGGACGCCTACCAGATCGTGCGCGAGGGCGTGTCGAAGTCGAACGCCAAGGCCTCGTCGACGCTCATCCGCTCTACCATCAGCGGCGTCATTCTCGACATCCCCGTCAAGGTGGGCAACTCGGTCATCCTGGCCAACACCTTCAATGACGGCACCACCATCGCCACCGTGGCCAACATGCAGGACCTCATCTTCCGCGGCAACATCGACGAAACCGAGGTGGGCCAGCTCGTCATCGGCATGCCCATGAAGATTACCATCGGCGCACTGCAGGACCTGCAGTTCGACGCCGCCCTGGAGTACATCTCGCCGAAGGCCGTTGAGGCTAACGGTGCCAACCAGTTTGAGATCAAGGCCGCCGTCCGTCTGGCTTCGCTGAAGCAGGAGAAGGACGGCAAGCCCGTCGTCGCGGCCCACTCGGGCACGCTGCGCAGCGGCTACTCGGCCAACGCCGAGATCGTGCTGGCCTCGGTCGAGGGCGTGCTCACCGTGCCCGAGAGCGCCATCGAGTTCAGCGGCGACACCACCTTCGTCTACGTCGTCACGGGCAGTGACAAGGAGAAGGCCTACGAGCGCCGGAAGGTAGACATCGGACTCTCTGACGGCGTGAACATTGAAATCAAGAAGGGCCTCACGACCAAAGACAAGGTGCGCGGGCCGGAAATCATTACCGACGACGAAAAAGACGAATAAGCCATGAAGAAAACCGCCATCTTCGCCCTGTTTGCTGCGATCTCGTCGCAGCCCGCCGCCGCCCAGAAGCAGTGGTCGCTCCGCGAGTGCTGCGACTACGCCGTGAGCCACAACATCAACCTGCAGCAGCAGGAGAACCAGCGCCGCCAGTCGGAGCTGCAGCTCTCGACGGCGCGCAACAGCCGGCTGCCCGACCTAAGCGGCTCCGTCGGCCAGAACTTCTCGTTCGGCCGAGGCCTGACCTCCGAGAACACCTACTCGAACACTAACACCTCGTCGACCTCGTTCTCGCTCGGCACCAGTGTGCCGCTGTTCACCGGCTTCCAGATTCCCAACCAGATCAAGCTCAGCGAGCTGAACCTCGAGGCCGCCACGCAGGACCTGGAGAAGGCCCGCAACGACATACGCATGCAGGTGGCCCAGGCCTACGTCCAGATACTCTACAACCAGGAAATCAGCGACGTGGCCCACCGCCAGATCAGCATCGACTCCATGCAGGTGGTCCGCCTGAAGGCCCTCGTCGACAACGGCCGGGCCAGCGGCGCCCAGCTCTCGCAGCAGCAGGCCACCCTCGCCCAAAGCCGCCTCACCGCCACTCAGGCCGACAACAACCTGCAACTGGCCATCCTTACGCTCACCCAGCTCTTGGAGCTGCCTACGGCTGACGGGTTTGCAGTGGTGAGGCCTGATGGGCAGAATGGGATGAGAGGTCCGCTGTACAGCGGCGGTGCCGCTGTCCCCGATGCCGAAGCCATCTATGCCGAGGCCCTCGGCGTGAAGCCCGAGATAGCCGCCCAGCAGCTGCGCCTGCGTGCCACCGACCACAGCATCAAGCTGGCCCAGGCCGGCTACCTGCCCACGCTGAGTCTCAGCGGCGGCCTGGGCAGCAACTACTACACCACCAGCGGATTTCCCGCCGACGCCTTCGGCACGCAGCTGAAGAACAACTTCTCGCAGTATATCGGCCTGAACCTCAACGTCCCCATCTTCAACCGGTTCCAGACGCGCAACAACATCCGCAACGCGCGCATTGAGCAGCAGAACCAGCAGCTGGCTCTCGAGAACACGAAGAAGAACCTCTACAAGGAGATTCAGCAGGCCTGTCTGAACACAACGGCAGCGCAGGCCAAATACGAAAGCAGCATCGTCGCCGCCAAAAGCAGCCATGATGCCTTCACGCTGATGCAGGCCAAGTACGAGAACGGCAAAGCCAACATCACTGAGTTCAACGAGGCCAAGAACAACTACCTCCGCGCCGAGTCAGACCTCGTCCAGGCCCGCTACGAACTGCTCTACCAGCAGGCACTCATCCAGTTCTATCGCGGTCGCGTTTTCGACTTCTAAGAAAAAAGCCTCCCCCCAGTTGGGGGGAGGTTGGAGGGATGGGGTGGAAAAAAGCCTCCCCCCAGTTGGGGGGAGGTTGGAGGGGGGCTTACTTCGGCGGCTCGGCCTCCAGCTTGTCGATATCGCCCGAGATGGGGTTCAGCCACAGGCGCGTGTTGTAGTGCTTGTTGAAGAGGTCGCCGCTGAGCAACTCGACGTGGCCGAACTGTCCGGCGGGGAACTCCTCCTCGCTGACCACGTCGTTGGCGCGGTAGATGGTGGAGCGCAGCTTGCCTGCCACGTTGTAGTAGAGACCGTTGGCGGCCTTCTTCTTCTTGCCGTTATCCTCGGCGGGCGGTAGCTTCGTCATGTCCTCGACGCTGATGTAGTAGGGCGCGCCGCTCAGGTCGTCGGCCCCTACCAGTCCGAAGTGCTTTGAGAAGCGGAACAGCGTCTTGCGCTGGAAGGCACTGTCGGGAACGATGGTCAGCACCGTCTCCGTCGTGTCCTTGACGGTGGTGCCGGCAAACAGGCTCGTCAGCGAGCGGTCCTGACGGTCGAGCTGGCTGAGCATCAGCTTCATCTGCTCGCCGTCCTGCGGCATGAAGTCGGCCTGCCCCTTCACCAGTTCGCTCCGGCTGCTGCGTATGTCGTAGATTTCCTGCGCCGTCAGCTGGGCCATCTTGGCCGTGCTGCCAGCCGCCAGTATTTCTTCGTTCATAAACTGGCGCGGGTTCACCGTTTCGGCCTTCGGTGCGGGCTTGAACGCCTCGGGCAGCGCCTGGAAGCGCGGCTCGGCGTTGAGGGCCAGCAGCACGCCGTCCTCGGCGCGCGCCACGTTGATGGCCGACGTCTTGTTGTTGAAGCGAATGGCGTAGTACTTCGTCGAGTCGCTCACGCCGATGGCCGACTGGCTGACGGCGATGATGCGATAGACCGTCGACGGTTCCATGCCGACATCGCTCAGTCTGAGGAAGCGCTCGGCGTAGGGGGCGAAGTCGCCCGGTGTGTAGGTGGTCTTCTCTACCAGTACGGCAATGCGCACCGCCGTCTTGGGCAGTGCGTAGATGGCGCCCTCGGCTGTCACGCCGGGCAGGTATTGTTCGGTGGCCGTCTGGGCCGGCACCGTCTGCGCCAGCAGTGCCAGCGCGCCCGTTATCAGTATATGTTTCATGTTATTTCTCATCTGTCATTTCTCGTTCCTCAGTTCAGCAAACGCTCTTGGCAGGCAGCGTATGATGTCGCGGGCTATCAGGCTCTCCTCGCCAATCTCGGCGGCGGCGATGTCGCCCGCCAGGCCGTGCAGATACATGCCCACGATGCAGGCACTCTTGCGGCTGTAGCCTCGTGCCAGGAGTCCGGCCAGAATGCCCGTCAGCACGTCGCCGCTGCCGCCGGTAGCCATACCGGCGTTGCCCGTAGAGTTGAACATGATGTGGCCGTCGGGCAGGCAGAGGGCCGACCGGTGGCCCTTCAGGATGACGTAGCCGCTGATGCGCTGGGCCAGGTCGCGCGCCTTCGACAGCCGTTCGTAGCTGTCGGCCGAGTGGCCTTCCAGCCGGTCGAACTCCTTGGGGTGGGGCGTCATGATAATCTCCTTAGGCAGCTGCTGCAGCCAGGCGCGGTGGCTCGACAGGATGTTGATGGCGTCGGCATCGCACACCAGCGGGCACTGCGTGCGCCGCAGCTGGGCTATCGTGGCAATGGCCGTCTGCTCGCTCGTGCCCAGTCCGGGGCCGATGGCCACGGCCTGGAAGTCCTCGGTGTCGATGGCTTCGGCGAAGGCCGTCTCCTCGTTGCCTATCTGTAGCACGGCCTCAGGCACGGCCGTCTGCAGCACCGCCACGTTCTTGCGCGGCGAGTAGGCCGTCACCTTGCCCGTCCCTGAGCGCAGGCAGGCCTCGGTGGCCAGGATGGCGGCTCCGGCCATGCCGTAGCTGCCGGCTATCAGGAGCGCGCTGCCCATGCTGCCCTTGTGGGCGAAGGGGTCGCGCTTCAGCATGAGGGGCTTCACGTCGGCAGACTCCAGTATGGTGAACTGCGACTCGGTCTTCTCGATGCCCTCGCGGCTCAGGCCGATGTCGAGCACCTGCAGCTCGCCGATGAAGGGCTGGTTCTCGGCGAAGAGCATCGACAGCTTCTGCTGTCCGAGCGTCAGCGTCAGGTTGGCGCGCACGATATTCTGCCGCACGTTGTAGGTGTTGTCCTCGGTCATCAGCCCCGATGGCATGTCGATGCTCACCACGTCGGCCTTCGAGGCGTTGATGTATTTCACCAGCGAGGCGAAGCCGCCGCTGAGGGGCTTGTTCAGGCCCGAGCCGAACAGCCCGTCGACCACCAGCATGCCGTGCTCCAGCTGAGGCGGGTCGAACTCCTGTGTCACCTCGGTGAACAGGCTCTTGGCCTTCTTCGTCTCCAGCAGGCGACGCTTGTTCTCGGCACAGTCGGCCGACAGGTGGCCGTTGATGTTGAACAGAAAGGTCTGCACGAGGTAGCCCTGCTCGGTCAGCAGTCGGCTGACGGCCAGCGCGTCGCCGCCGTTGTTGCCCGGACCGGCAAACACGACGACGGGCACCGACGACATCCATCGCTGGGCGATGGCGTGCGCCAATGTTTTCGCCGCCCGTTCCATCAAGTCAATCGACTTAATGGGCTCGTGCTCAATCGTGTAATTATCCAGCTCGTGTATCTGAGCGCTTGTAAAGATTTTCATTCTGCGTGCAAAGATACAGCAAATTCAGCAGACAGCAAAACTTTTTATTGTATTTCTGTTGCTTTTCACGCCTTTTTTTCGTAACTTTGCAGCCCCAAAGCATAAAATGTATGGACAGAGTTACGATTAAGGACAAGACATTTCAGGTGTCGATGACCGAAAATGAGATTAAGCAGCGCGTCAAGGAGCTGGCTCAGCAGATGAGCCGCGAGCTTGAAGGCAAGAACCCGCTGCTGCTGGCCGTGCTTAACGGCTCGTTCATCTTCGCAGCCGACCTGATGCGCGAAATGACCATCCCCTGCGAGATTTCGTTTGTGAAGCTGGCCTCCTACCAGGGCACCACCTCGACGGGCACCATCCACGAGGTGATAGGCATCAACGAGGACCTGGCGGGCCGCACCGTCGTCATCGTCGAGGACATCGTCGAGACGGGACTGACCATCCGCCGCATGATTGAGCAGCTCGGCACGCGGCGGCCCGAGGCCGTCAAGGTGTGTACGCTCTTCTTCAAGCCCGAGCGCCTGAAGGAGGACCTGCAGCTCGACTACGTGGCCTTCCGCATTCCCAACGACTTCATCCTGGGCTACGGCCTGGACTACGACCAGCAGGGTCGTGGACTGAAAGACTTATATACATTGGTAAAATGAAGAATATAGTAATTTTCGGTGCACCGGGCTCAGGCAAGGGCACCCAGAGCGACAAGCTCATTGAGAAGTACGGGCTGAACCACATCTCGACCGGCGACGTGCTTCGTGCAGAAATCAAGAAAGGCTCCGAACTGGGCCGCACGGCCCAGCAGTTCATTGACCAGGGTCAGCTCATCCCCGACGACCTGATGGTGTCGATACTGGCATCGGTCTACGACTCGTTCGGCCCCGACCACGCCGGTGTCATCTTCGACGGATTCCCCCGCACCATTCCGCAGGCCGAGGCCCTGAAGGCGATGCTCGCCGAGCGTGGCCACAAGGTGGCCGCCATGCTGGAGCTCGACGTGCCCGAGGACGAGCTGATGAAGCGCCTCTTACTGCGCGGCCAGCAGAGCGGACGTGCCGACGACAACGAGGAGACCATCAAGAAGCGCCTCGTCGTCTACCACTCACAGACGCAGCCCCTCATTGCGTGGTATCGCCAGGAGGGCATCCACCACCACATTGACGGCCTGGGCGAGCTCGACCGTATTTTCAAGGATATTTGTGAGGTAGTGGATGGAATCTAACTTCGTAGACTACGTCAAGATACTGTGCCGCTCGGGGAAGGGCGGGCGCGGGTCGATGCACCTGCGCCACGTGAAGTACAACCCCAACGGCGGCCCCGACGGCGGCGACGGCGGCCGCGGGGGCAGTATCTACCTGCGGGGCAACCACAACTTCTGGACGCTGCTGCACCTGAAGTACGAGCGCCACATCTTTGCCCAGCATGGCGGCAACGGCGGGCGCGACAAGTGCCACGGCACCGACGGAAAGGATATTTACATCGACGTGCCGCCGGGCACCGTCTGCTACGACGCCGAGACGGGTAAGTTCGTCTGCGACGTGGCCTACGACGGCCAGGAGGTGCTGCTGCTCAAGGGCGGCCGTGGCGGACTGGGCAACTTCCAGTTCCGCACCGCCACCAACCAGGCGCCGCGCTACGCGCAGCCCGGCGAGCCGATGCAGGAGATGACCATCATCCTGGAGCTGAAGCTGCTGGCCGACGTCGGACTGGTGGGCTTCCCCAATGCGGGCAAGTCGACGCTCGTGTCGGCACTCTCGAACGCCAGGCCGAAGATTGCCAACTACCCGTTCACGACGATGGAGCCCAGCCTCGGCATCGTCGGCTACCGCGACGGTAAGTCGTTTGTCATGGCCGACATTCCCGGTATCATCGAGGGGGCCAGCGAGGGTAGGGGACTGGGCCTCCGGTTCCTGCGCCACATTGAGCGCAACTCGCTGCTGCTCTTCATGGTGCCCGGCGACACCGACGACATACGCCGCGAATACGAGATTCTGCTGAACGAACTGCGACAGTTCAACGCCGAATTGCTCGACAAGCACCGCGTGCTGGCCGTGACGAAGTGCGACCTGCTCGACGAGGAGCTCATCGAGATGCTGCGCGAGACGCTGCCCGACGACCTGCCCGTGGTCTTCATCTCGGCCGTCACGGGCTACGGGCTCGACACACTGAAAGACCTGCTCTGGGCCGAGATGAACGCCGAGAGCAACAAGCTGGCGGCTATCACGACCACCGAGTCGATAGCCCACCGCGACAAGGACATGAGTACCTTCAGGGCTGAACTGGAGGACGAGGGCGAAGACGAGGACATTGAGTACGTCGACGCCGACGACATTGAAGACGTTGAAGACCTCGAAGATTTTGAGTACGAGGAAGAAGACTAAATCACAATTTATAAACAACTCATTATTAACAAATCAAAAAAGCTATGCAGAAAAGATTGATTTTTCTGGTGTCATTGCTGCTTACTCTCGTGACGGCGGCAACGGCACAAATCACTACGTCAAGTATGGCTGGTAAGGTGACCTTCGACTCGCAGGACGGCGAGGAGGTCATTGGCGCCACCATCGTGGCTGTGCATACCCCCTCGGGTACGCGCTACACAGCTGTGACCAACGCCACCGGCCGATTCTCTATCCAGGGTATGCGTACCGGAGGCCCCTACGAGGTGACGACCACCTACGTCGGTTACCAAACCAAGACGATCAAGGGCGTGGTACTCCAGCTCGGTGAGACCTACAACCTGAACGTCTGGCTCTCTGAGAATGCCAACGAGCTGGGCGAAATCGTCATCAGCGGCAAGGCCTCGAAGCTGACGGTCGAGAACATGGGTGCCGCAACCAACATCACCTCGACGCAGATTACCAACCTGCCCACGGTCAGCCGCTCCGTCACCGACATCACGCGACTGTCGCCCTACGGCGGCAACGGCATGAGCTTCGCTGGCAGCGACGGACGTACGGCCAACTTCACCGTCGACGGTGCCAACTTCAACAACAACTTCGGACTGTCGTCGAGTCTCCCTGGCGGTGGCAACCCCATCTCCATCGATGCCATCGAGGAACTGCAGGTGGTCATCTCGCCCTATGACGTGCGCCAGACCAACTTCATCGGCGGTGGCGTGAACGCCATCACGAAGTCGGGTACCAACACGTTCCGCGGCACGGCCTACGTCTACCACCAGAACGAGAATCTGCAGGGCGATGCCATCGAGCGCCAGCAGATTAGCAGTGCCCGCGACAAGAACTCGACCACAACCTATGGCTTCACCCTCGGCGGCCCGATTCTGAAGGACAAGCTCTTCTTCTTCGTCAACGGCGAGATGACCAAGAAGCCGACAGTGGTGAACCGCTGGCGCGCCTCAGACGACGACCACCCCGCCGACCCCGACAACTTCGTCTCGCGTACGAAGGCTGCCGACCTGCAGGCCGTGAGCGACTATGTGGCCAGCAAGTATGGCTACAGCACCGGTTCGTACACCGACTTCCCCGCCGACGAGGATAACTACAAGATCCTGGCCCGACTGGACTGGAACATCAACGACATGCACCACTTGGCACTGCGCTACAACTACACCAAGAACCGCTACTGGTCGTCGCCCAACGCCACGTCGATGGACGGCGGTCCGCGTCTGTCGAACGCCCGTATGTCGAAGGCCTCGATGTCGTTTGCCAACTCCATGTACGCCATGGACAACCTGGTACACTCCTTCTCGTTCGACCTGAACAGCCGCTTCGGCGAGAACCTGTCCAACCAGCTGCTGGCTACATACTCGAAGCTCGACGACGTGCGCGACTCTGAGTCAAGTGCCTTCCCCTTCATTGATATCACCAAGGACGACGACAACTACATGGCCCTGGGCTACGAGTTGTTCACCTGGAACAACGCCGTCCACAACACCATCTGGAACGTCAAGGACGACGTCACCTACTACATGGGTGCCCACAAACTGACCGGCGGCGTGAGCTTCGAGCACCAGATGGCAGACAATATGTATATGCGCAACGGTACGGGATACTATCGCTATAATCTCACCGACGACATGTACACCGACGGCGTGCTCAACGCTGCTGCACTCTTCAACAGCACCCCTGAGGTCGTGGCACTGACCTACGGCTACGGCGGCGAGACGGAGCCTGCAGCCCGCGTGCAGTTCAACAAGCTGGGCATCTACCTGCAGGACGACTGGAACGTCATCGACAACCTGAAGCTGACCTACGGCCTGCGCGTCGACGGACTCTTCTTCAACAACGACGACCTGATGACCAACAAGGCCATCTACGACTACGACTACAATGGCACGCACATCGACACCGGATCGTGGCCCAACACCAACTTCACCGTGTCGCCCCGCGTGGGCTTCAACTGGGATGTCTTCGGCGACAAGTCGCTCAAGGTGCGCGGCGGTACCGGCCTGTTCTCGGGCCGTCTGCCACTGGTCTTCTTCACCAACATGCCCACAAACTCCAACATGGTGCAGTATAAGGGTATGTGGAATGCCAAGGGCTCAAACGGTGCCAAGAAGGCCGACATGACCCAGTTCGCCGGTGGCAACATTATGACGGGCAACACCCTGCGCGACTACGTCATTGCCAACGGTCTTGGTCCCGCCGACATCAAGTCTGAGGACGGCGAGGCCGGCTCTACCATCAACGCCGTCAACCCCGACTTCAAGATGCCGCAGGTGTGGAAGTCCTCCATTGCCGTCGACTATCAGATTCCTGTTGCATTCCCCTTCACGGCTTCGGTCGAGGCCATCTTCAACAAGACTGTCAACGCCGTCTGCATCAGCGACCTGAGCATCAAGAACGTCGGCGGCTTTGCACGCCTTAACGGTGCTGACAATCGCGCACTCTATCAGGACTTCAAGTATAAGGATGCCAACGGCAAGGCTCTGCCCAACGCCTTCGTGCTCGACAACACGTCGAAAGGCTATGGCTGGTCGTTCAATGCCAAGCTCGATGCCCAGCCCACTGACTGGATCAGCCTCATGGCGTCGTACACCCACACCGTCTCGAAAGAGCTGACCGGCATGCCCGGTTCCGACGCCTCGTCGGCCTTCACCTACATCCCTTGTGCGCAGGGTCCGAACTTCGTCGGTCTGCACAACTCGCAGTATGTCACGCCTGACCGTTTCGTGGCCAACGCCACCATCCACGACAAGAGCGGCAACCACTACAGCCTTATCTATGAGACCTGGCGCGGCGGCTTTAATACCTCTTATATTATGTCGGGCGACATGAACGGCGACGGCTATAACTACGACGTTGTCTACGTACCCACCGACGCACAGGCCGGCTACTACGATGAGGGCGGCGCGCTGCAGGGCGGTCAGGACTTCCGTTTCGTCTCGAAGGACGACATGGACCGCTTCCTCGACTATGTCCACAGCAATCCCTATCTGGAGGACCATCAGGGCGAGTACACCGAGGCCTACAGCCACTACTCGCCGTGGGTGCACCGTGTGGACTTCGCCTATAAGCACGACTTCAAGCTCGACCTGGGCAAGACCAAGCACACCCTGCAGCTGAGCCTCGATGTGAAGAACGTGCTCAACCTGTTTAACTCAAGCTGGGGCGTCTCGAAGATTGCCAACCAGGACTTCAGCACCTCGCCCAGCAACGGCGTGCAGTACTCGCAAATCCTGAAAATGGCCGGCATCGACGCTCAGGGTTACGGCGTCTACTCCACGCCCGCGGCCATCAATGGCAATACTGATACCTGGAAGCCCTACCACTCACTGGGTCAGTGCTGGTATGCCTCCATCGGCGTGAAGTACTTCTTTAACTAATTGAGGATTAAGGATTGGAGATTGAAAAAAATGAAGATCATGAAACTGAAATATTATATTCCCGTATTGGCTGCCGTCGTCGCGCTGTTTACAGGCTGTAAGTCTGACGACGACCCCATCTATCTCGACAGCGTCCAGCTGTCTACGACCTTCGTAGCGCTCAGCACTGAGGGCAGTGCCACCACCGTCAGGCTCAATGCCGCCGGTGACTGGGCTTTCGACAAGGTCGATGCCCGCACCGTTACCAACGAGGCCGGCGAAAAGGTTACCACCTATCACGAGACCCCCGAGTGGCTCACCGTCAGCCCCCTGTCGGGCGTGGCTGGCCAGGACATTGAACTGACGTTCTCGGCCACTGAGGCCACAGCCACCCGCGTCGCCATGCTGAAGCTGACGTGCGGCGGACAGACGCAGGAGATCAATGTCATGCAGTATGCCCAGGAGGCCGAGCCCGAGGTGATAACCACCGCCCAGGCCGTGGCCATGATTAAGGCTGGCACGCAGCCCGCCAGTGCCGTCTATGTCAAGGGTATCGTCTGCCGCATTCAGGAGATCAGTCCGCAGTATGGCAACGCCACCTTCTTCATCTCCGACGATGGCACCTACGGTGATGGCAACTGGCTGGAAATCTATCGCGGCAAGTGGCTTAACGGTGCCAATTACACCACCGGCGACGAGTTTGCCGTGGGCGACGAGATGGTCGTCAAAGGTGTGCTCATCGACTACAACGGCACGCCCGAGACCAGTCAGGGTACGGCCGAGGTCGTCTCCATCACCAAGTCGCTCATCAAGGTCGACTCGCTTGACGTGGCCCAGTTGCCCATCGAGGGCGGCATCGTCAACGCCGCGCTGACCTGCAAGGGCGACGGCATCTCCGTTGAGATTCCCACCGAGGCACAGAGCTGGCTCTCGGTCGTTGGTATCGACACCCAGAGCGGCAACGTGAAGTTCAACGCACAGCCCAACAACGGCGGCGACCGCTCCTGCACCGTCACCTTCAGGACCACCAGCGGCGGCAAGGACTATGCCGCTACGGCCGTGATTGCCCAGAAGGGTGCTATTCTCAAGGTCAACGTCGCCGACTTCCTGGCTGCCGAGGTGGGCGGGACGCAGTACCGCCTCACCGGTGTCATCACCAGTCTCTACGCCAGCGACAAGCAGGGCAAGAGCTTCTACATCCGCGACTACTCAGGCGAGACGCTCGTCTACCGTGCTGAGGGCTTCATCGAGGCCGGTGCCAAGGTGGGCGACGTCGTTACCGTCGTCGGCCAGCGCGGCGCTTACAAGGACACCCCGCAGTTGGTCAGCGGCACGTTCGAGACCGTCAACTACAGCGTCGAGGCTATCAGCATTGCCGACTTCCTGGCCAAGCCCGACTCTAAGGAGGTCTACTACATGGTGAGCGGCACCATCGACGAGATTGCCAACGACACCTATGGCAACCTCTACCTCACCGACGGCACCAACCGCCTCTATGTCTACGGCTGCTACTCGGGCTACGGTGCCACGGGCGATGCCCGCAAGGGCTTCATCGGCCAGGCCGGCATTGCCGTGGGCGACCGTCTGACCATGATTGGCTATAAGGACACGTACAATGGGACCATCGAGCTCTGCGGCGGTATCTATCTCTCCCACGAGAAGGCGGGCGAGTAGCCGGTTCCGCACGCTCGGTAAGCTATAAAAAAAGAATCTCACACAGGCACCAACGCCGTGTGAGATTCTTTTTTTATTATTGTTGCCGCTCAGAAGCCCGCGGCACGGGTTATCTTCTTGCCGTCGCTGATGTAGACGCCGCTCCTCGTGGGACTGTCAACCCGGCGGCCGTCAAGGCTATAGACGGCGGCCCTCCGGCTGGCATCGCTGTCGGCATCGTCGTCGGGCGTGACGGTCTTTATGGCCGACGCCACCGCCGACTGATACTCCTTGCGGGCTTCCTGCATCAGCGCCAGGAATTCGGTGTCGGCGTGCAGGTGGGCAAAGAGGGCCGACGACAGCTGGCGCGTAGCCACGATGTCGGTAAACCAGTGGTAGCCTACAATCTGGCGGTTGTAGCCGTACTCATAGCCGCGCTTCAGAATCTCGTTCTGGTGCTCGGGGGCTACCTCCGTCATGACGAGCGCCTCCGTCCAGCCCAGGTTGGTGTGGCCAGAGGGGAAGCTGCTCTTGCCGCGCTCCTTCTCTTCGTCGCCGGGCACGAACGAGGGCTCGCCCAGCTGCACGAACGGACGCTTGCGGAAGCGGATCTCCTTCAGACGGTCGGCCGTCAGGCTGCTTTTCTCTAAGACGTAGCTTATCAGCCGGCAGATGGCCGGCGTCTTCTCCACGCTGAGCGGCATGCCGGTGGCCTCGCCGAACACCTCGTACATCATTTCCGGACTGTATTCGGCCTCATGGGCTGCACGCTTGCCCCGCTCCGTGTCGCGCAGGGTCTTGCCGGCCCAGTAGAGCGAGAGGTCGCTGACGTAGCGGTAGCTCGTCGTGTCGACCGGGCTGCCCAGGAACCGCTCGCCGTAGGGCACGTCGGTGCCCTCGGCCGGGTTAGTGCCCACGGTCTTCTCCGTCAGCCGGGCATACTCCTCGCGGGCGGCCTCGATGTCCTTCAGCAGCTCCGTGTTGGCATGGGCGCGGGCGAAGGCAGCTGCGGCACTGAGGTAGCCAGCCGTCACGTCGCTCTGGTAGTGGGCACCCACGATGACGCGGTTCTCGCCAAACATGAAGCCCCGGCGCAGGATGGTGTCCTGCAGTGCGGGCCACATCTCGGCAAAGGCCAGGGCGGTGAACCATCCGAAGGCCGTGTGACCTGAGGGATAGGAACCGTTCAGGCGCAGCGTATCGGCGTCGTACTTGGCCCACAGCGGGTCGTTCATCTGCATGAAGGGCCGCCGGCGCATGTATTCGTCCTTGGCCTTCTTCGTGCTCTGGGCCCCAGTGTTGCAGCTTTTCACCAGCAGCCGCGACAGCGCCGGCGTGGCGTCGTCGCTGATGGTGTCGAGGCTGAGGGCCTCGGCCATCACCTTACGCATGGCGTCGGGCGTGTCGAGCGACTCGATGCTGGCCTGCTCGCCGCGGGGCGTGTTGCGCTGGGTCTTGCCCCACTGGAACTGCAGCAGGTCGTCAATGTACTCCGTGCTGCCGATGGCGGGTGGCGTCGGCAGGTAGTAGGTGCCGTCAGGCTGGTCGCTGAGGTACACGTAAACGGTGTCTTCGGCTGTCTGGGCCGACATGGTGGTGCTCCACGCCGTGGCGAGCGCTGCCATCATTAAAAGTCTTGTTTGCTTCATAGTCGTTATTGTTGATGTGCGGCCAGACGTGGCAAGGCCAATGGCCAGTAGTGCTGCCTATACCAGGTGGCCGATGAGCTCTTCGCGCTCGCCGGGCAGCATGTCGACCACGGGAATCTCAATCATCGTGTAGCAGCCGGGCTCAAGGCGCATGGAGGCGCGGGCCACGTTGACCAGCACCTGACCGGTCAGGGCCGGGTTGTTGATGCTCATGTTGAACTCTAAGCGCTGGTTCTGGGTCTTGCCCGAGACGCCCTTGCGCACCAGGTTGACACCGTGGCCCATGTCGCGGACGTCGTCGACGCTGCTCACCTGGAAGACGTGGGTCTCGTCGTTGGCAAAGTAGGGGTCGGCCTTGATGGCGGCCGTTACCTCGTCGAGGCTTGCGCCCTCCTCCAGTTCGACGTACACCATGCGGCGGTGGATACCCTCGCCCAGGGGGATGGTCATCGAGAGGGCGTTCTTCACGCCCGCCTTCGAGCGTACGCAGACCGAGTGGCCCATCGACATGCCGGGGCCGAAGTTCGTGTAGCTCAGGCCCTTCGGGGCAAGGCTCTGCATCAGCGTGCGCACAATCGAGTCGCTGCCCGGGTCCCATCCGGCGGCAATGACGCTGACGGTCTTCGTCTCTTTGTTGATGGGCATGAGTGCTGCGCGGTAGTCGAGGATCGAGGTGTGTATGTCGAACGAGTCGACGGTATTGATGCCAAGCGGCAGAATCTGCCGGGCGTAGTCCTCGCACGAGCGCGTGGGCGTAGCCAGGATGGCCACGTCGACGTCCTTCAGCTGACGGATGTCGCTCACCACGTCATACTGCTCCAGTTCCTGGGGCTTGTTCTCGGCGCCCTGGCGGCGCACGATGCCTGCCACTTCGAAGTCGGGGGCGGCCTCCAGTGCCTGGAGTGCATACTGCCCGATGTTGCCGTAACCAACGACGGCTGCTCTGATTTTCTTCATACGTTTCTTGTGTCTTTTATTCGTTTTCGTTTTTGTTTCCGTTATCGTTTCTGTACTTATCGGCTGCAAAATTACATATATTTTGGGAAAAGCGTTGCAAAATGGCGGAAAAATTTAGCAATAAATGCCACTTCTTTACGTTATACAAGAAAAAGCAACGATTATGTTTGACGTAATGATAACCCTCTTTGTGCTTGTCGTCGCCGGTTACGCCGCCGGCAAGCTGGGGTATTTGGGCGGTGACTTCGACCGCCAGTTGTCGCGGTTGGTCATCAACATCACCTGCCCCGCGCTCATCCTCTCGTCGGCAATGACGGGCGAGCTGCCCGACCGCCGCTACATCGTGCCGCTGCTCGCCGTCAGCGTCGTCACCTACGTCTTGCTGGCGGCCGTAGCCTTCCTGTTGCCGCGCTATCTGACGCGCCAGCAGACCGACGAGGGCGCCGTCGGCTTTGCGCTGATGTTCGGCAACGTCGGCTTCATGGGCTACCCCGTCGTGGCCTCCATCTTCGGCCACGAGGCCGTCTTCTATGCCGCCGTGCTCAACGTGGTCAACACGTTCGCCGTCTTCACCGTCGGCACGGTGCTCATCACCGGCCGCAGCGAGGTGGAGGGCAGCCGGTTCCAGAAGAAGGTGCTCTACTCAACGCCCATGATTGCCGCCTATCTTACGATGGCCATCGTGGCGCTCGAGATCGACAACATCCCCGCAGCCGTCAGCCAGCCGCTCACGATGCTGGGCAACATCACCGTGCCCGCAGCGCTGCTCATTGTCGGTTCGTCGATGTCCCATCTCCCGCTGCGCTCCATGCTCGGCAACCGCACCGTCTACCTGACGGCCCTCTTCCGCCTCGTCCTCCTCCCCGTGGCCGTCTATTACCTGACGCTGCTGCTCGGCTTCTCGTCGTTCGTCGTCAACATCAACACCCTGGTCATCGCCATGCCCGTGGCCACCTACGGCACCATCCTCTGCCTGAAGTACAACCGCGACACCACGATGATTACCGAGGTGACGTTCATCACCACCCTGCTCTCGATGCTCACCATCCCCCTGCTCGTCATGTTCTTGATGTGAGACATCTACATTGTTTAGTAGACACCTCCCGTAAAATTTCCTGCCAAACACGAGGCGGCGCGTTCGATGGGACTCAAGCTTTGATATTTGTCCAAATGTAGGGCAAAAAGTATATATTTAGACAAAAACATAGGCGTTTTCATCCAAATGTTTGGTAAAATGTGTAGATTTGGACGAAAACGCTTGGTTCTTTCAAAAGAAAGTACTATCTTTGCACCTGTTGGAAATACAATAGACGAAGATATGGACAAACTGATAGGACGGGAGCGCGAATGTGAAGAACTGAGATGGGCCATGAAGTCTCAACGCTCAGAACTGGTTGTGATGTATGGTCGAAGAAGAATTGGCAAGACATTTTTGGTACGCAGATTCTTTGATGACAATTATTCTTTCCACTATGTGGGAGCTCATAAGCAGCCGAAAAGCGTACAGCTACAGAATTTCCGTGAATCGCTGATGCGCTTTTCTAACGACAAGGACATCCCTGCATTTGAGAACTGGCATGATGCCTTTTTGCGTTTGGAAGACTATTTAGAGAGTTGCGATGAAAGTCGCAAGGTGATTTTCTTCGACGAGATGCCTTGGATGGATACTCAAGGCAGTGACTTCGTAGCAGAGTTGGAATACTTCTGGGCCAACTGGGTGCAGAATCGTGATGATATTGTATTTATCGCCTGTGGAAGTGCTACCAGCTGGATGAAAGAGAAACTGGAGGAAAATCAGGGAGGGCTTCATAACCGTATCACACATCGCATCTATTTAAGGCCTTTCTATCTGAACGAGTGTAAGGCTTACTTGGAAGATCACGGTTTCGAATGGGACGACTACCAGATATTGCAATGTTATATGTTGTTTGGTGGTGTACCATACTACCTTAGTTTGCTACGTCCTTATCTGAGTTTACCCGAGAATGTAGATGCGCTGGTATTTCGTCGTGGAGGAGACCTAAGCGACGAATTCAAAGAACTCTATAGTGCCCTGTTCAAGAAGGCAGACCGCTATATTAATATTGTACGTCTGCTGTCGAGAAAGCGCCAAGGGTTTCTCCGCAGCGAGATTGAAAAGGTGACTGGTTATGGCGGAGGCGGACTAACCAAGATGCTGGACAATCTTGAACGATGCGACTTCATTGTCACCTATAATCAATATGGCAACAAGAAAAAACAGGCCCTCTATCGGCTGTCCGATTTTTACACTTTGTTCTATTTCCGTTATGTAGAGAATAACCGTTCACGCGACGAGCAATATTGGCAGCACCACTTCACCGACCGTAGCGTAGAATCATGGGAGGGCTTTACATTCGAGGAAGTCTGTCTGCGACATCTTCCACAGATTAAACAGGGATTAGGTATTTCCGGTATGGCTACAGAGGCTTCTTCTTGGCGTTTTATACCCAAGAAGGACGACACTCGAAAAGGTGCCCAAATAGATTTGGTGATTAGTCGCGCTGACAAAATCATCCATCTGGTGGAAATGAAGTTTAGTGAAACTCCTTTTGTCATCAAGAAGGGCTATGAGGAGCAACTTGCAAAACGAAAAGCCCTCTTTATGGAAATGACAGGAATAGTCAGAGGGCCTGTTCACACCTTCATCACGCCCAATGGAATCGCACCAGGCATTCACTCTTCGTTTGTTCACAGCCAACTAACCACGAAACACTTGTTTGCTGACATATAATGGTAAGCGTTCCACGACCGAGGATGTAGTTCATCACCACCCTCCTCTCGATGCTCACCATCCCCCTGCTCGTCATGTTCTTCCGGACCTATGGGTGATTGAGCTCTGCAATACTGATTGCGAATCGCAGGAAACAACCTGCACTTCCGACACTTCCTACACCTGTTGAACTCGTCTTAGGTGTAGGAAGTGTCGGAAGTGTAGGATATAAAGTGCGAACGGCAACTATAATAGCAAAAGTGGCCGGAATAATCGGCAAGAACGTGCTCTCTGCCAACCTTTGGAGGCGGAAGCCGACACCTGAACCGACACTTTGGCAAAAGGCGGCGCGTTTTCCGCAAAAGGCACCGGGTTTTGCCAAAAAGGCGGCGGGTTTTGCTCGTAACCCGCCGCCTTTTTTGCTCATGAATGTAAGACTACATATTCTTGATAATCCCGATAAGCGCCGCCACGTCGGCGATGTCAATCTTCTCGTCGCCGTTCACGTAGGCCGCCGCCTCGTTGGCCAGCGTGCCCTTGCCGACGATGTAGTTCGCCAAGGCAGTCACGTCGGCGGCGTTGACATTACCGTCGCCGGTCACGTCACCAACGACGTACGACTTGATGGTCAGCTTGCTTCTCAGAAGCGCTGTGTCATAATGCTTTTCGATGTCTGACTCTGTCAGTTTCATGTTCTTCAGCTGTATCTCATAGTCGCCTGCAGCCATACCCTCGGCCACGTTCAGTTGCAGGGTGGCAATCTCGCCGTCGTTGCCCGTGAACGTCTCGTCGTACTGTGAGCTGTAGAGGAAGCGGATGGCACCGTCCGGCTGTTCGCTTAACGTCAGGGTGTGCTCGTCCTCGTCGGGCAGGCGGTCTGCACTCAGCGCGCCGAGAATTTTACCCTTCGAGTTCTTGGCCACCGTCACACCCTCAGGCAGATAGAGGTCGAACTGAAAGCCGCGAATCGCTGCCGTGTTCTTCATCTTCAGCGAAAGGGTCAATTTCCCACCTGCCCGGGCCACTATATCGTTGACGTACACCGCGTTGTCAACAAAGAATGAGTCGTCCTTCTCTATAATGTTCTTAAACACATTCCAGCCCTCAGTTGCCTCATATAGCTGCTTGGTTCCTTTCGGTACGTAGAGGGGGATTTCGGGGACGCCTTCCCATGCAAAAGGCTCTCTAATCATTGACAGAAATTCGGTCAGGCCGGAGCACCCCCAAAAGGCAGCCCTACCAATGCTGGTCACACCCTTAGGGATAGTGATACCCGCCAGACTTGAACAACCAGAGTATTTGTATATAATTTTATATCAGCGTTTTACGTATTAAACGGTAGAAAAGTGAAGACGTAGATTCTGTGAGCGATAAAAAAGTTGAAGATTTGACACTTTTAACTTTACGAAACAACAAAAAAACACTAAAATGTGCAGAATTTGAGTTGTTATTATGGCTTATAGTGGATGATTCCTTCGATGGAGATTTTAAAACTGCGACGGACTGTCGCAGTTTTACTTTGAACAACCTACTGGCTTTGGGGTATAAGTTTGAGGACGATGATAATACCATATCTATATTACGCGCGTGAGAATACGTCAAGAGGGGAATCGCGAACTATTACCAATTCAGTCGTGTTGCTGATGTGAAAGAGAAAGGATGAGCTATCGGATAACTACTTCTGAGCATAAACTGGTGCTAATTTGCTATCTCGGCATCTATTTTATAGTTAAATATACATAAAAACGTATCGTAATTACGGAAACGAATGATAAATGTGGTGTCCATTTCAAAAATTATTTGTATTTTTGTAGCAAAATTACGATAACAAATAAAATATTGAGGTATGATACGATATTTTTGGGTAAAGAACTATCTTTCCATTCGCGACAAGCAGGAATTAAGCTTCGTGGCAAAGGGGCCATCTTCGGAACTTGTCACCGAAGTGGCTGATGGTGTGTTCTTGTATAAGTTAGGCATCCTCTATGGTTCAAATGCTTCGGGTAAATCAAACATGCTGATTGCCTTGAACGAGGTATTCCGTCTGTTGGTCATGCCAAAATCGGATGCGACAGTCGAAATTGGCGGTTGCATTCCCTTTGTACTCACCAAAGATGAGCCAACGGATATGCACGTATCATTCTATGCCGATGGCACCCGATATGACTATGATGTCAAGTTCAACAGCAAGCACATTCTGAGTGAAGCCTTGTACTATTACCCCAATAAATCGAAATCGCTGTTCTATGAGCGTAGTTTTGTGGGCGAGAATGTGCAGGCAGACATCAAGTTTGGTGCGAGTCTCAAACTGCAAGTCAAGACGCAGGAAAGCATCCGCGAAAACACGCTGAACAACCACAGTGTGCTGTCTGTTTGCCGAAAGGCAGCCTTGAAAGAAGACATAGCTCCATTCAACACGCTTCATGCTTGGATTATGTCCAATTATCACGATGTAGATGGTGATGTGGAAAAGGGACTTGTTGAAATCTTGAAGGATGCTTACGGCAATCCTAAGAAGCGTAAGTTCTATAACACGATGCTCCAGAAGGCCGACTTAAACATCCTGGAATATCGTCCTGTCATAGAAGACCGCATTGTGCCCAATGATTTCCGCGAGCGCATCCAGAAAGAGAACATCCCCGAGGAAATGAAAGATGTTCTGTTGAAGCCAACCACAGATTCCATCACTTTCTTGAACCATTCCGAGAATGGCGACTTTGACATTCCCCTCAGATGGCAGTCAAAGGGTACGCAGAAGTACATCCGTATATTGGATGCCTTGTATGACTTGATAACGAGTCCTCACGTGTACTATCTTGATGAACTGGGCGAGGACTTGCACAACGACCTGCTGTACTACTATCTCAATGTCTTCATCTTCAACTCCGACAAGTCGCAACTGGTTATAACGAGTCAGGAGACCACCCTCTTGTCGCAGGATATGATTAACGAGAACAGAGGCGTGGTGTGGTTTGTCGAGAAAAACAAAGAGACAGCTTCATCTGAATATGCCCGTGGCGACTCTTTCGGTTTGCACAAGAACCTATCGCTATACAATTCCTATCGCATTGGCAGATTGGGAGCCAAGCCAGAACTGGGTAGTATCTTTATAAATTTGGAGGACTGATATGGGAAAGCTACGACAGACAGCACTCATCTTGGGTGAAGGACCAACGGAGTTCTTCTACTTCAAGTCCCTATGCGACGTGTTCAAGCGTCTGACCATCAAGCCAGACTATCCGAAGCATACCAACATCAAGGAACTGGAAGCCAAAATAGCAGAGGGTGTGGCAATGGGTTACAGCCATATCTTCTGCATTATCGACATGGACACGAAGGACAAGGAGCCTGAGCGTTCACAATACCAGAAGTTAAAGGCAAAGTACGCCAAGCCCATCGACAAACCAAAGAAAGGCATCTACTGCGAGGTGGAGTTCTTCGAGACACACCGTTGCACAGAACTATTTTTCCTCTATTATTTCCGCTACACCTCACGTCCATACGACGAACAAGAACCATTGCTCAAAGACCTCAATCAAAGTGTGGAATATCGGAAAACAATAGAGTTCTTCATCAAAACCAAAGGACTTCACGGTTACTTCGAGCGCAATGGTGGTAATCTCGAAAAAGCTATCGCCAATGCTAAACGTTCAATGGATGAGAAGCTGAAGGATGGTAGAGATTATACTTACTCAGAGCT
>OCTX012019223.1_pt1 | contig 28482 bp, 24 predicted proteins | sample 1539691 | NCBI WGS metagenome assembly OCTX01 (sample SAMN02144231, study PRJEB22623) | gut metagenome | biome: sheep rumen | host: Ovis aries | place: New Zealand
GAGAGCAAATCGGTAGATACAATTATGTCCACCTTGTTTGACTTGAAGGCACGCATAACCTCGTCGCGTTGCTTCTGGTCCAAGTCTGAATGCATCTCCGCAACATCAAGTTGCTTCTTCCTGAGCGTGGCAGCCAGTTCATGCACTTTGGTCTTTTTGGATGCGAAGATAATGGAGCGCTTGATGTTTTTGTCTTCAAAGATATGCTTGATGATACCTATTTTCTGGTTTTCGTAGCATATATAGGCTATTTGTTCTATATGCTCTGCCGGTTTGGCGATAGCGAGTTCAATGGAAACGGGGTTGTGCAGGATATGGCGCGACAATGACTTGATTTCCGCCGGCATCGTCGCGGAGAAAAGGATGGTCTGTCTGTCCTCCGGCAGATGAGCCACAATCTTGTTGATGTCATCAATAAAGCCCATGTCCATCATCCTGTCGGCTTCGTCGAGAACAAAGATTGACAAACGGCTCAGGTCCACATTACCTAATTTCAGATGACTGAGCAAGCGTCCCGGAGTGGCAATCAGGATATCTGCCCCCAGTGCCATACTCTTGACTTCCTGCTCGTATCTTATAGCGTCATTACCACCATAGACGGCAAGGCCGGAGAACGGCAGGAAGTAGGAGAAAGCCTCCAGCTGCTGGTCAATCTGCTGTGCCAGCTCGCGCGTGGGCACCATAATGACGCAGTTGATGACATTGGGTTCAAAGTGCTCTGAACATAAACGGTTGAGAATGGGCAGCAAGTAAGCAGCCGTTTTTCCCGTACCCGTCTGTGCAATACCCACAAGGTCTTTACCTTCGAGCAGGGGAGGGATGGACTTTTCCTGTATGGGAGTACATTGCTCAAAGCGCATAGCCTCCAGCGCATCTAAAAGACGGTCATTAAGATGGAGTTCACTGAAATTCATTATTGCGGCGTTCTTCTATATAGATAAAAACTGATTCCGATAAATATAATGTTGGGAATCCAACTTGCCAGCATTGCCGGCCAGTTGGCGTTGATGGCGAATGTGGACGAAATGGACGAGAGCAGGATATATGTAAAACTCAGGAAGAGCCCGACGCCCAATGAAAGACCCATACCGCCTTTTTTCTTTTCACAGGAGAGACTCACACCAATCAGCGTCAGGATGAATGCAGCGAATGCTGACGCAAAACGTCTGTGGTATTCCACCTCAAACATGTTGACATTTGCCGCACCACGCAATTTTTGTTTCTCTATATACTCTTTTATCTGTGGTGTCGTCATTGTCTCTTGCTGCTTTCGTGTATAAAGGATGTCTGACGGTTCCATTTGTATGATGGTGTCCATAGATGAACCCTTGCTAATCTTTTCCGTCATACCTTTCATCTCGCGGATGTTGTAATTGTATATCTTCCATTTGTATCGCGTGTCGGACAATGTGTCATACTGTATCCTGGATGCCGTCAGGTGAGACACCATTTTCTTTTTATTAAATTTATCAAGGCTGAAATTATAGCCACTCTTAGTGCTGATGTTGAAATTCTGGATAAACGCAACGATACCCGGACTGACCTGAAGCTGTATGTTGCTGACCTCGGTAATGTGTTTCTTTTTCAGATATGTATTTTCAAAGTCTATGCGACGCTCGTTGCACTGAGGAATGATATATGAGCCCAAGATAAAGCTTGCCAGCGAAATCAATGCGGCTGAAAGCATATAAGGCTTGAGCAGTCTGTTGAAACTCATACCATTGGAACGCATAGCGATAATCTCCGAGTTGTCTGCCAGTTTGGTCGTGAAGAAAATCACGGATATGAATACAAACAAGGAACTCAGCAGATTTACAATATACGGGATATAGTTCAAATAATAGATGACAATCATTGTCCACGGCGCATGACTCGACGTAAATTTATCTATGCGCTCGTTGAAATCAAACACGATAACAATAGCTATGATAAGGAGAAGAGAAAACAGAAATGTACCGATAAACTTCTTGATGATATATCTGTCAATCTTGTTTAATCTAAAACTTTTGCAAATATCCGCAATTCTCTTCTTATCAATCATTTTGCTTATTATAATCTTGTTTCAAGTAATGGCAGAATCTCTTTCTTCCAATCAGTGTATGCGTCTGCTAAAATATGCTTTCTCGCTTCACCGACAAGCCAAAGGTAGAATGCCAGATTATGGATTGAAGCAATTTGCATCGCCAGTAATTCTTTGGCTTTGAACAGATGGTGCAGATAAGCCTTTGAGTAAGTCATATCTACATAACTGGTACCGTTTTCATCAATAGGAGAGAAGTCGTCCTCCCATTTCTTGTTGCGCATGTTCATAATGCCTTTGGACGTAAACAACATAGCGTTACGTCCGTTTCGTGTCGGCATTACACAGTCAAACATGTCAACACCACGCTCAATAGCCTCTAAAATGTTTGCCGGCGTTCCGACACCCATGAGATATCTTGGTTTGTCTTGTGGCAGAATCTCATTGACAATCTCTATCATCTCATACATCACTTCGGTAGGTTCACCTACAGCAAGGCCACCGATAGCGTAGCCGTCGGCGTCAAACTGCGTGACGAATCTCGCACTTTCCTGTCGCAAATCCTTATATACACAGCCCTGGACAATAGGAAAGAGCGATTGTCTGTAACCATACATCGGCTCTGTTTCTTTGAAGCGTTTCACACAACGCTCCAGCCAACGGTGAGTCAGGGTAAGGCTTTTGCGTGAATAGTTATAGTCTGCCGTACCGGGCGGACATTCGTCAAACGCCATCATGATATCCGCACCGATGGCACGTTGTATGTCCATAACTTTTTCAGGAGTAAAGAAATGTTTGCTCCCGTCAATATGGGATCTGAACTCACATCCCTCGTCAGACAGTTTGCGGATACCCGAGAGGGAAAAAACCTGAAAACCACCGCTGTCAGTCAGCATAGGTCTTGAGAAACCATTGAATTTGTGAAGACCGCCAGCCTTTTTTAGAATTTCTATTCCGGGGCGCAGGTATAAATGGTATGTGTTGCCCAAGATGATTTGCGCCTTGATGTCGTTGAGCAGTTCGGCAACATGGATACCCTTGACAGAACCGACTGTGCCGACGGGCATGAAAATCGGTGTTTCTATCTTGCCGTGATCAGTATCAATAATTCCTGCTCTTGCGCGGCAACCTGCGTCTGTCTTCAACAGGGTATACTTCATATACGCTATTTTTCAGTTTTCTCTTCAGGAATCTTGAATTCTACAGGATTGGAGACCTTTTCCTCCAGTAAGGCGAGCTTAAACACATCTTCAACCGTCTCGACAAATTCGAAATTGAGTCCTTCGAGATATATCTGATTAATTTCCGAGATGTCTTTTTTATTTTCATTACTCAGGATAATACTGGTAATGCCGGCACGTTTGGCAGCCAATATCTTCTCTTTGATTCCACCCACTGGAAGCACTTTCCCGCGCAACGTAATCTCGCCAGTCATAGCTGTCCTTTCGCGTACTTTGCGCTGGGTCAAAGCCGATGCAATGGATGTTGCGATCGTAATACCTGCCGAAGGTCCGTCTTTGGGTACCGCTCCTTCCGGCACATGTATGTGGATGTTCCAGTTGTCAAAAATCTTATGGTCAATGCCAAGACTGTCGGCATGGGCCTTAACATACTCCAAAGCCAGTGTAGCGGACTCCTTCATCACATCTCCGAGGTTGCCTGTCAAGGTCAGGCGGTTGCCTTTGCCCTCGCTCAAACTCGTCTCTATGTAAAGTATCTCGCCTCCGACGGATGTCCACGCCAGTCCTGTAACAACACCGGCAAAGTCGTTGCCCTGATATTTGTCTCTGATATAGGGCGGCTGTCCCAATAGCTTAACTACATCGTCGGGCTTTATGGGTCCGTTGCCAAAGTCCTCGCCCTTGACAATTTTGTATGCGACTTTACGGAATATCTTGTTGATGGTATTGTCTAATTGCCGCACACCACTCTCACGGGTGTATTGCTCTATGATTTTCTCCAAAGCAGGCTTACTGATGGTAAGTTTCTTATATTTTGCCAAGCCGTTGCTTTCCTTTTCTTTCGGGATGAGATATTTTTTAGCTATCTCCAGTTTTTCCTCAGTGATGTAACCGCTGACTTCTATCAGTTCCATGCGGTCAAGGAGCGGTGCCGGGATGGTGCTTAGTGTATTTGCAGTAGCGATAAACAGCACATGTGACAAATCATAATCCAAATCGATGAAATTGTCATGGAACGCTATGTTTTGTTCCGGGTCTAAAACCTCCAGTAAAGCAGACGACGGATCTCCGTTGATGTTTTGCGTGGAAACCTTATCTATCTCATCCAACACAAACACAGGATTACCCGACCCGCATTTTGCAAGATTTTTAATAATACGACCAGGCATAGCGCCGATGTAAGTCCTTCTGTGCCCTCTGATTTCACTCTCATCATGCACACCGCCGAGAGAGATACGCACATACTTGCGTTTAAGTGCTTTGGCTATGGATTTGCCAAGACTTGTCTTACCGACGCCAGGAGGGCCATATAGACACAGGATAGGGGACTTGAGGTTCTTTTTCAGACTGATTACCGCGAGATATTCAAGAATACGTTCCTTAACCTTCTCCAGTCCATAATGGTCAGCATTCAGGGTACGCTCGGCATTTTTCATATCCAGATTGTCATTGGTATACATGCCCCAAGGCAATGACAGAACAGTCTGAAGATAATTGAGCTGAACATTGTAATCAGGATTCTGCGGATTGATTCTCTCCAGCTTTTTCAGCTCACGGTCAAAAACCTTGCGCACATCCCCGGGCAATTTCAAGCCTGCAGCTTTTTTGGACAATTCGTTAATATCATGGTCGGTAGGCTGTTCACCCAACTCATCCTGAATGTTTTTCATCTGCTGCTGCAGGAAGAATTCACGCTGTTGCTGGTCCAATTCCTCACGGGTCTTGTCCTGTATACGGGCTTTGAGGGCCTCAAACTGAAATTCCCGATTGAGTATCTTCAGCAATTTGTATGCTCTCGCTTTTTCCGTATTTACGCGCAACAGGTCAATCTTTTCCTTAACAGGAATATTAATGTTGGCGGCAATGAAATTAATCAATACCGTATGGTTGGCAATATTCTTTACCGCAATAGCGGCATCGTTACCCGGGTCGCTGAGTTTTAGAATACGATACATGGACTCCTTACAAGCCTCAGATATTGCAAGAATCTCATTGTTGTCAGCGCTGACACCTTCCTCGAGCACTTCGACCTCGCCGTAATATACGCCTGACTTTAATGAGACATTCTTCAACTTAAAGCGATTGAAACCTTGGAGCAGTACCACCATCTTATTGTCGATAGCCTCTAAGATGCGAACCACTTTGGCTACTGTGCCAATACTGTACATATCTTTCTGCAACGGAGTATCAACACCTGAATTTTTCTGGCAGACAACACCTATGTATTTGTCTTCAGAATTAGATATATTGACAACCTCTTTAGAGAAAGAGCGCTCTATTGCCACAGGAATAATTATGCCTGGAAACAAGACCATATTCCGCAACGGCAGAATAGGTATGTTCTCATCTACTTTGATATTAAACAAACTTCTTACATCACCATCAAAATCTGCTATGAGAGATATAGAAGCCTGATCGTCCTTCTTTGTCATTATTTATGATTAGGAGTTATAAAAATATATTATTTGAATCGTGTTTATCGTGCAAAATTAATGAATTATATTTAGAAATATTCCATAGCCAGTTACCAAATAGGGTAAATAACGTAATTTTAACTACAAAATCGGTGCCAAATACGAAATCAGGGATAAAATTTCAGGAAAATAAATTACACCTGACTATCCCGCATATGCTTAATATTATTTGTGACAATTTGCATGCGACATCCCGATATGTGTTCAGTTCCGCCCCATGGAACGTAAATTCCAAATTATGGAACCTTTGTTTCATGGGCTGGAACATAAATTCTATAGAATGGAACAAAAAACATTACGGATAATGACCTATATTATTACCTCATAGCCATAAACAGAATGTTAGTTCTTCAAAAAACAAAGTGACGGCCCGTATACTTCGCAAAAAAACACTAACTTTGTATCAGATATGGACAATAACATAGTTTTCATTGCCGGACCATGTGTGATTGAGTCACAGATGTTACTCGATGAAGTAGCGAGCGAAATCGTTCGGCTGAACCGTCAGTTGGGCATAGATATTATATTCAAATCTTCTTTTGACAAAGCCAACAGGACGAGCATCAGTTCTTTCCGCGGGCCCGGAATGGCACGAGGACTGGATATGCTGGCGCAAATAAAGGAAAAATATAATTTGCGCATTCTGACTGATATCCATGAGAGTTGCCAGGCTTCACCAGTAGCAGAGGTGGCCGACGTGCTGCAAATACCGGCATTTTTGTGCCGTCAGACCGATTTATTGATTGCAGCCGCAAAGACCGGCAGAACAGTGAATATCAAAAAAGCCCAGTTCTTGTCGGGAGATGATATGAGATATCCCTACGAGAAAGCCATTGAGGCAGGGGCGAGGGAAGTATGGCTGACGGAGCGTGGCAACAGTTTCGGCTACAACAACCTTGTAGTGGACTTCCGCAATATTCCGACGATGGCATCCATTGCGCCACATTGCATTATGGACTGTACGCACAGTGTGCAAAGACCGGGAGGTGCGGGCGGTTCAACGGGCGGCAACCGTGAGTATGTGCCCATGATGGCTCTTGCAGCAAAAGCCTTCGGTGCAAACGGTTATTTCTTTGAGGTGCATCCCAATCCGGAACAGGCCAAGAGCGACGGGCCGAATATGTTATATTTAAAAGATTTAGAGAAAGTAATAAAATCTTTGTTATGAGTAAATGGAGAGATATTGCAATACAATGCCTTAATGATGAGGCAAAAGCCGTAACTAACCTCATTCCGAATCTTGACGATGACTTTGAGAAAGCCATAGAACTGATTCTAAACTGTAAAGGCAAAGTTGTCATTACAGGTGTAGGCAAGAGCGGTCATGTCGGTGCAAAAATCGCAGCGACCTTGTCGAGTACCGGCACTTCGAGTTTTTATGTCAGCCCTCTGGACATGTATCATGGCGACCTTGGCGTGATTTCTTCAGACGATATTGTATTGGCAATTTCATACAGCGGCCAGACGGAGGAATTGCTTAAGCTCATTCCGTCAATGGCTGAACGGAATATCCCAATAATATGTATGACCGGATATAAAAACTCATTGCTTGCACAACACAGTGTGGCGAGTCTATGTATATATGTTGAAGAGGAAGCCCGTCCGCTTAAACTTGCTCCAACATGCTCATCAACAGCTACATTGGCAATGGGTGACGCTCTGGCATGCAGCCTGATGGTAGCACACGGTTTCAAGGAGCGAGATTTTGCCAAATTCCATCCGGGCGGGATGCTGGGCAAGCGGCTCCTGACTTGCGCAGAAGATGTCATGAGGACTGAAGACCTGCCGGTCACGTCGCCTGACACAAAATTAGGTGAAGCCGTGACGTTGGTCAGTCAGGGCAGACTGGGCATCTGTATTGCTGTTGAAAATGATAAGGTCGTGGGACTTGTCACAGACGGTGATATACGACGCTCCATAGAAAACTCGCAGAGCAAGTTTTTTGATCTCACCGTCGGAGATATCATGACAAAAAAGCCAAGAGTGGTTTCCAGGCAGACACGTATCATTGACGTAGACAAAATACTAAACACAAACAACATACATTGTGTTCTTGTCGTAGATGACAAAATGCATTTGCTGGGAGTGGTTGACTCCTTCAGTACTATACTATAAAATTAAATGACACATCGTATTTTATATTTAATAATATTTGTTTCCTTATTCTTCTATACCACATCAGCGCTACAAGCCGGAGACAAATATGAAATCTTACTTGAAAATATAAAGAAAGAAGGTTCTACCGTCAGCCAAAATAACAGAATGGTATTCTTCAAAAACGGTGCTGAAAAGTTTGATGACATCTTCAAGGCTATCCGTCAGGCGAAGAGTTCCATACATATGGAATACTTTAATTTTCGCGATGACAGCATTGCCAACACACTTTTTGACCTCCTGGAAGTAAAAGTAAAAGAAGGCGTTGAGGTAAGACTGCTTTTTGACGCTTTCGGTAATGACTCCAACAACAAACCGTTACGGAAGAAAAAATTGAGAGAACTTCGTGACAGAGGCATAAACATCCAGGTATATCGCCCGATGCGGTTCCCATGGCTGAACTACGCTTTTAACCGTGACCATCGTAAAATAGTAATCATAGATGGTAAGAGCGCATATTCAGGTGGAATGAACGTGGCTGACTATTATATCATAGGCAAACCGGAATTCGGCGAATGGCGCGACATGCATTTTCGTGTTGAAGGCGATGCCGTGGGAGAATATCAAAAAATCTTCTTGAAAATATGGAAGAAAACTACAGGCGAAGACGTTCACGGAACTAAATATTATCCGGGGGAATCGTTTCCGGAAAATGCGCTGAAAGGTCTGAAGCAAGACACTACGGAAACCGCAGGATATAAGACCATTGTTGTTGTCAACAGGGAACCCAATGAGACCCCCAAAGTCATGCGTAAAGCATTTGTGGATTTGATTAACAGTGCGGAAAACAAGATACAATTAATCAATCCATATTTTACACTACGTCATTCTGTGCGCAAAGCTATGCAGCGAGCATTGAAACGCGGCGTAAAGATGGAAATCATGGTGTCGGAGAAATGCGACATCCCCATCACACCGAGAATTGTTGACAACCAAGTCAGGAAATTGCAGAAAAGAGGAGCGCATGTATATTATTTCCAAGGCGGATTTCATCACAGCAAAATTATGATGATAGACGATGAAGTGTCGTTTTTAGGTTCTGCCAACCTTGACAGCCGGAGTCTGTTTTGGGATTTTGAGGTAAATGCCTTAGTTATGGATAAAAACAGTACACACGAACTGCAACGCATATTTGAATATGACAAAACCAACCGTTGCGTTCCTTTGACCGAAGAATACTGGGACACCAAGCCGCGGAAACAGAAATTCCAAGGGTGGTTATTCAACATCTTACTCCCATTTGTATAATTATTCGTTTAATTGCATCATTTCAACATTATTTATAGTTCTGTAACATAATTAAATATAAATAATATACTAATTTTGCACTGTTTAATAGTATTTGAAATTTAATTATTTAAAACATATGAAAAAGAAATCAACCCTATTGGTCTTATTTCTTTTAGTCATGTCCGCACACGCACAAAAGAAATGGACATTGCAAGAGTGTATAGACTATGCGTTGGCCAACAACATTACGCTGCAACAAAATAAGATTACCTCCGCACAAAGAGGATTGGATGTTGAAGCGTCAAAAGCGGCATTATTTCCAAACGTAAACTTCAATACCAACCAATCAGTTTCTTACAGACCGTTCAGTGAGACTACAACAAGCCTTACAAATGGCTCAATGACGTCAACATCATCCGCTGTCAATTATAACGGCAACTATGGTGTAAGCGCAGCATGGACAATCTGGAATGGTAATAGAAACAGAAACAATATTAAGTCTTCAGAGATGAACAAACAACTGAGCGACCTGCAGACTGAACAGACAGCAAATTCCATTCAGGAGCAAATAACCCAGTTGTATATTCAAATCTTATATCAAAAAGAAGCCGTAAAGGTTGACAGCGAGATAATAAAACAATCTATTATCCAGCGTGACCGCGCGAATGAGATGCTAAAGGTTGGTTCTATCGCTAAGGTTGATGTAGCACAATTAGAGGCGCAGGTAACCCAAGACCAATATACATTGATAAGGACGAAATCACAATTGGAGAATTATAAACTGCAACTCAAGCAACTACTTGAAATTCATGGCGACGATGATTTTGACGTAACTGCACCGGAGGTCAGCGACAAGGCTGTATTAGCCGCAATACCAAGCAAGAGTTCTGTGTATGAAACAGCATTAAACATCCGACCGGAAATCCAGACTAACAAATTAAACATTGACGCTGCAAAACTGGATGAGAAGATAGCCAAGTCTGGTTATTTGCCGACAATAAGCATGAATGCATCTGTCTCAAGCAGCAACTCCAGTGGACGAAATACCAACTTCGGCAAACAGTTGAAGAAAAACTGGTCTAACAGTATGGGCATAACCATATCCATGCCCATCTTTGACCAAAAACAAACAAAGACCGCGATATCTAAAGCAAAACTAAACACCCAAAATAGCGAATTAGAACTGTTAAGCACGCAGAAAAGACTCTATAGTGAAATCGAAAATTACTGGCTGGACGCGACGACTGCGCAACAACAATATATTTCCGCTAAAAGCAATGTTGCCAGTATGAAGGAAAGTTATGAGTTGGTCAGTGAGCAATTCAAACTCGGCCTTAAAAATATTGTAGAGTTGACAACCGGCAAAAACAACCTCCTTTCTGCTCAACAGCAAATGTTGCAGAGCAAATATACTGCATTGTACAATATATCAATGTTGCATTTTTATGAAGGTCAAAAAATCAAATTGTAAATAAAAGAATTTATATATGAAATCAAAAGTTTTATTATTTGCCTGCTGCGTAGCATTCGTTACCGCAATGTTTTTATCGGGATGCAGCAAAAAGTCTACGATCACATACGTAACGTCAAAAGCGCAGAAACAAGACATTAAAACCACAATCACTGCGACTGGTACAATTGAACCCGTTACGCAAGTAGAAGTAGGTACTCAGGTTTCTGGTATTATTGCCAAGATATACGTTGACTATAATAGCGTAGTCAAGAAAGGACAAGTCATTGCAGAGTTGGATAAGACAAATCTGGTCAGTGAACTGACCAGTGCCCAAAGTAATCTGGCTAACGCCCAAAGTAACCTGACATACCAGACAGCTAATTTCAACCGTTACAAAACATTGTATGAAAAGGGACTTGTCAGTGCGAACGACTATGAGAGCGCGCGATTGACCTTTCAACAGGCGCAGGCGGCAGTTAAAGTTCAGACCCAAAATGTACAGAAAGCAAGAACGAATCTCGGCTATGCCACAATTACCGCACCTATTGACGGTGTTGTACTTAACAGGGCAGTGGAAGAGGGTCAGACCGTTGCATCAAGCTTCAGTACACCAACCTTGTTCACTATCGCGCAAGACTTGACAGACATGCGCGTGATTGCCAATGTTGACGAAGCTGATATAGGCGGTATTGTAGACGGACAGCGCGTCACCTTCACAGTAGATGCTTTCCCTGATGATACCTTCAACGGCGTTGTTACTCAAGTTCGTCAGGAAGCAACGACGGAAAGTAACGTCGTGACATATGAAGTGGTCATATCCGCTCCAAACAATGACCTAAAACTGAAACCCGGTTTGACAGCTAATGTAACGGTATATACCTTAGAGAAAAATAACGTGTTGACTATACCGTCAAAAGCCTTGCGCTTTATGCCCAGCGACAAACTATTGAGCAAAGATCAGTCAATTGAAGATTGCAATTCGCCACAAAAAGTATGGAAGCAAGAAGGCAATGTATTTAAGGCCTATCCGGTTAAAACCGGCATAACAAATGGTGTATTGACAGAAATCATCTCCGGCGTCAAGGAAAACGATGAAATATTGACAGAGATTTCTGCAACAAACATTGATGAAGACGAGAATGCTTCACAAAACAAAAATCCTTTCATGCCTGGTCCGCGTAACAGAAACAAAAACCAGAAATCGGGTTCAAAATAAATCATAGCTCATTTTGATTTATGGAAGAGACTAAAAAAGTTGTCATCGAGTTGGACAATGTCAAAAGAGATTTTATTGTCGGCTCAGAGACTGTACACGCTCTACGTGGCATCTCATTCAAAATATACGAAGGGGAGTTTGTCACAATCATGGGAACATCAGGCTCGGGAAAGTCTACATTGCTAAATCAAATAGGATGTTTAGACACGCCTTCAAGCGGAGAATACTATCTTGACGGTATATCCGTGCGCACGATGTCTAAGAAACAACGCGCTAAACTGCGCAACCAGAAAATCGGTTTTGTATTTCAAAACTATAATTTGTTGGCAAAGACAACAAGTGTTGAGAATGTCGAACTGCCATTAATGTATAATAAAAAATACAATGCCGCTAAACGAAAAGAAGCTGCCATTAAGGCTTTGGAGGCAGTAGGCTTGCGTGATAGGCTATATCATAAAAGCAACCAGATGTCTGGTGGTCAGATGCAACGTGTGGCTATCGCACGCGCTTTGGTTAATGATCCGGCCGTGATACTCGCAGACGAAGCAACGGGTAATTTGGATACCCGTACTTCCTTTGAGATGCTTGTTTTATTTCAAAAACTATATCACGAAGGACGCACAATCATCTTTGTAACCCATAATCCAGACATCTCAAAGTATAGCAGTCGCACTATCACGTTGCGTGACGGGAAAATACGGAGCGATGAACTAAACAACAATATATTATCAGCAGCAGAAGGCTTGGCCGCTTTGCCTGTACAGAATGAAGATTAAATGTATTAAGTATGAATTTAGCCAATTTGTTCAAGATTGCGCTCCGTGCAATATGGAGTAATAAATTTCGCTCTTTTCTTTCCATGCTCGGAATCATTATCGGTGTAGCAGCCGTAATCATAATGATGTCTATCGGGCAAGGATCAAAAGAAAGTGTCCGTGCCAATATCTCAAAGATGGGAACGAATTTAATTACAGTGAGACCCGGTTCGGAGATGCGTGGCGGTGTACGGCGCGATCCAAGTGAAATGCAGACATTAAAGATAGATGACTACGAGAAAATTAATGCACAAAAAAGCTATATATCAAAAGTCTCACCAGAAGTAAACTCGTCTGGACAGGCTGTGAATGGTGCTAAAAATACGACATCTTCCATGTATGGCGAGTCTACAGATTATCTGGACATAAAGCAATGGGTTGTCCAAGATGGCGAATGTTTTACAGACGAAGATGTCAAACATAGCGCAAAGGTCTGCCTTATCGGAAAGACGGTCGTTACGGAGTTGTTTGGAGAGAATGTCGACCCAATAGGGAAAACTATTCGTTTCAAATCTATTCCTTTCCGCGTTATCGGTGTCTTGAAATCAAAAGGGTATAACTCTTGGGGGATGGATCAGGATAATATTATTATTGCGCCGTATACAACTGTCATGAAACGTGTTTTAGCGCAAACTTATTTGAATAATATTAACTGTTCTGCTCTAACGGAAGAAATGACACAAAATGCAATTGATGAATTAACTCAGATTTTACGGACAAACCATAAAATCCCTGCTGAAGGTATCGATGATTTTAGAATACATTCCCAAGAGGAAATGATGTCAACCATGAGTTCCACGATGGATACAATTACGATTATTCTTGTTGTTGCAGCGGCATTTTCACTATTGGTTGCCGGTATTGGTATTATGAACATCATGTTGGTATCCGTAACCGAGAGAACAAAAGAAATCGGTCTGCGCATGTCTGTCGGAGCTACAGGAATGGATATAAGTAATCAGTTCCTACTCGAATCTATCTTAATCAGCATAACGGGAGGTGTGCTTGGATTGATTGTGGGATTCTTGGGCACAAAGATTTGTGCTGCATTTAACTTGCCAACGTCAATTCCTTTGTGGAGCATACTTGTAAGTTTTGCAGTTTGTACTTTAATCGGCATAATTTTTGGTTACTTCCCGGCAAAGAAAGCAGCTGACTTAGACCCGATCGAAGCTATCAGATACGAATAATTGATATACATATATAACATGAAGAATGAAAAGGGATTTCCTTCTCATTCTTTGTTTCTGCAACCTGTATCGCTGATATCAGCAATATATTGTCGCAACAATGCTTCTCGGACCGCCATGATTGCGAAATTCACACAAATATATACCTTGCCACGTTCCCAAGTTAAGGCGTGAGTGTGAAATGGGTATATTGATACTGACACCAAACAATGAACTCTTCCCATGTGAAGGCATATCATCCAAACCTTCAAGGGTATGCTCGTAATAAGGTTCACCTTCCCTGACAATGTGATTCATGATTTTCTCCAAATCACTTCTTACATCAGGGTCAGCATTTTCATTGATTGTGAGTGCACATGACGTATGTTTGACAAAGAGATTTAATATTCCCTGTTCAGGTAAGGGGCAGGGGAGATGATTCTTAATTTCATTTGTAACAAGATGCAATCCTCTGCTCTTTGCTTTTAGGGTAAATTCGATTTGTTGTATCATTATCTTTTAAATTTATGCTTTATGACCGCCTATCTGACTATTGCGACTGATTGTGGTCGCTTCCTCTGAAAAATCTATTCCTTTTAATATTGCATTTTTTCCCCATTTACTTTTTATATCAAGCAATGCCTTCTGTATTTTCCGCTCTTTTTCTGTAGTAATTTTGGAACCTGAAGATGGTGTTGCGGAAATATTTTCAAAAAGGTCTAATTGTATTACAGGGCGGGGATGCTTATGGCCGTAAACTTCAATATTGTTTGCAGTTACATTGATTCTTCTTATATAAAGTGACGGATTAACTATTTCGTCATAAATGCTTATCATTAAATTTATTATTTCTCTCTGTGAAGATGTATAATGCTTAACGTTTTTTGTTCCATGTGCATGTTTTGGCACAATCTTTCCATATCGGTTTACTTTCAATTTCCCAAGGCTCTTCTTGGAAGAAGACAGCGAAGCAGATTCAGCGGAATCGTAGTGGACAGACAATGTCACGCTATTAGTCTGAAAATTCTGTTTAACAAGAGACATTGACAGTTCTTCCGCCATCTCCTGGACAACTATTCTGGCATTTTGAAAGTTGTAAGGATGAGACAGGACTTGTCCTGCACTTATAGATCTTTTCAAAGGTCTGTACTGCTTAATCATCTGCATGGTACAAGGTTCCCAGCCCCACGCGTGGTCAATCAATATTTCTGCATTTACGCCAAAAATGGCATACAGTCTGTCGGGTTGTTGGAGGGAGAAACGGGCGAGTTTACCCATCGTGTCAATACCAAACGGTTCCAATCTCTTTGCTATGCCATTGCCTATATGCCAGAATTTCGTCAAAGGCTTATAGTTCCATAATTTCTCCCGGTATGTCCTCTCATCCAATGCAGCAATCCTGACGCCATTTTCGTTGGGCTGACTATGTTTTGCATAGATATCCATCGCTATTTTACACAAATACATATTAGTGCCTATACCTGCAGTCGCCGTAATACCTGTCGTCTTCAGTACATCTGTGACCATTTGCATTGTCAACTGATAAGCTGACATCTTGTATAGTTTCAGGTATTCTGTCGCATCTATAAACACCTCGTCAATAGAATAGGGGAATATGTCTTCGGGAGCAATATATATAAGGTAAACCTTATATATTCTTGAACAGAAATCAATGTAATACTTCATCCTCGGCGGCGCAACGATATAATCCAACGCCAGCTCTTTGTTTCTTTGCAGTTCGAGGACAGATGACGATTTGCCTGTAAATTGACACGCCGAAGTGTGCTTAAGGCGTTCACTGTTAATTTGTTTTACACGTCCGATAACTTCAAACAGCCTCGGTCTGCCGGGAATGCCGTATTCCTTCAATGACGGAGATACGGCGAGACAAATGGTTTTTTCTGTTCTCGAAGCATCGGCTACAACCAAATTTGTTGTCAAAGGATCCAAACCCCGTTCTACACATTCTACCGATGCGTAAAACGACTTTAAATCAATGGCTATGTATGTCTTTGGGGTTGAATCCATATCTTAAATAAAAACAGCATGCCACACCGGGCATGCCGTTTTATGTCTTCCTGATGTTGTTAATCCAAAGTATATTCAACAGTGTTGACGACACGAATGTTTTTGATATACGGTGTGTTCGTGTCACGATTTTCTATAGTAATCTGGCCTTGTGAAGCTTTGCGGATACTTCCAAGTTTGCTATTTGAATCTTCCGCAAATTTTTCTGCTGTCTTACGGGCATTTTTTGTGGCCTCCTGAACCATTTCCGGCTTTATTTTATTTAATTCCGTGAATTCATACACGATATTGTTACCGCCGTATTCTTCACTTACCAGCGCAATGCCTTGTTTCATGAGTTCTGTCTGCCTTCTCATTAATTCGCGGACTTTATCCACATCTTTACTCTTTACCGTAATGACACTTGCTGCTTTGTAACGATATTTCATTATTTCGTTACCATAGTTGTCTGCCTGGCGATCTATGATAGTCGGCGGATTAATACTGATATCTTGGTCGGTCACTCCTGCAGATTTCAGAAATGCTATAACTTTCTGATTCTTCTGTTCCATGAGGGTATACATTTCCGCCGGGTCGTTGCCGAGTTCCTTGTAAACAAGAGGCCAGGTGACCTTGTCAGCTTTTACTTCACGTTCTGACAAGCCTTTAACGACAACTGTCCTGTCCATTTTCTTGAAAGCGACAATTCCCGACCGGATGCTTTCTCCTAACAATAATAAGCCTATAGCTATAATGACCGCAACTATGATGCTTGTTTTCTTTTCCATATTGAAGTGTTATTTATTTTATTTTGTTCCAAATCCATAATACTACCACTGCACCGACTGTAGCTGTAATGAGTTCACCTATGAAATTAGGCGACGTACTTATTCCCAAGATACTGAAGAGCCAGCCTCCGACACCTCCACCTATAACTCCGAGAATGAGATTTATCAAACAACCCTTACCTTCGCCGTTAGTGAATTTTGACGCTAAAAATCCCGCCAAAATACCAATAATAATACCTGTAATCATGTTAATCTTATTTTATAAATAGTTTTTTTATTATTCCGTTTGCTCTGACGATATAAATGCCTCGTCCATTCACGTTAAACACATTATGTCCTTCATTCAAAGTCTTGACCATGGTCTCACCGCTTAGGCTGACAATACTGACTTGGCCTTTCTTGTTCGCATCAACACAAATAGCCGAGCCTTGTGTGTAAATTGTCGCCGTCTCACCGACTATTGCGGCTTGTCTGATGCCCGACACGTTCATCTGTACGTCATTCTTGGGCTGCAATGCGTCGGCGGTACACGGTATGGGCAACGTGACAGTGCGTGAAAACACATTCCCGAAGCGGTCTGTCACTTTTATATCCAATGTACTTGTCGGGCTGCTTGCAACAACTTTGAACATGTGATGGGTAGCCCAAGATGCCATTTCGTCACTGATAGTCGTGGATGCCAACCGCCGTGGAATATCACAAGTAATGATGTGATATACATCTTGCGTGAAACATTGCTTAACTTCCTTCTTTATGCCGTTCTCCGTAACTTCGATTTTCCATGCGGGATCATAAGCAAATACATTCAAGAGAACTGTGTTATCTGCAAATTCTGTATTCGGATTATTATACGCATGGCCAGTCGCAGGGAGCTTGGCGTAAGTAGGGTCGGTGTTATACAGTTGTCTCCACGTATTGACATCAATAACCCTGAACTGTGTGCCATATTCGCCCGGCTCAGCGTTCTCCCAAATCCACTCGTAGTCTTTATCCTTTATATTCAGCACAAGATAACCTCCAGGAGCTCCGTCGCTGCAATTAACATGACCTGAATACTTGCCGGCCCAATACAAATTGCCGCCGACACATCCGACAGTATGTTCGTAGATATTCGGATATGTGGATGGGGTGCAGTTGTAATATTTATGACGATGTCCGCTGAAAATCTCAACTTTCTCAAAGTCTTTCAACGCATCGCATATCTGATATGTACCGCCGCCGGCATTTCTGGCACGTAGTGCATAGGTAGCCCCCTTGCTGTTTACACCCCACAACGGTGCATGCAGACACAAAAAAACAGGCGTTGATTTGTCAACATAGCTCAAGTCTTTCTTCAGCCATTCCATCTGGCTTTCTGTAACATATGTATCATAATCTCTGTCGCCCAGAATGCCTGTGTTATAGCTTGCGGTGGGAGTGTATGTGTTTTTATATACAATGTTATCCAAAAATACATAGTGTATACTGCCGATATTCATAGAGTAGTATTCCGGACCCAATGCCATACGGTAAGGCCGGGCCGCTTCATAATCAACACTGTCACTTTGGGGCGTGGCACCATCATTGTCATGGTTGCCCATCGTCGGGAAAATCTTCATCGGGTAACCGTCGCCAGCCTGCTTTGCCTTGAAGGTAGACGGGTTGAACTTATATTGATACCAGTACTCGTCAAAAACCTCATCACCCAGATGAATACTGTATATAGGGGTAGTACCGGCATTCTCAGCCTCTTTCTTAATACGGGGAATGAAGTGCGTCTGATATAGCTCAAGGTCTTTTGTCTGTCTGCCGCAAAGCTGGGCGTCAGCAATGAAACACATAATGTGGTTGGTGTTATTGACGGCCTTGAGGCGGAAATTGTGTTCCTCGTTTTTGTTTTTTGTATTAGGGTAATTGAAGGCGTGCCAGTAGGGCGGAAATATTTTCTCCGTATCTGTCGTCTTGTAATTTTCATACATCATGTAGCCCGACGGCATAGAGATATACACAATGCCGCTTTTCTTGTCACTCTCAAAAGCGTATTCTCCATTCTCATCCGTCTGGACTATGGAAAAACCGTCTGAGACGAGAACATTGGGTACACCAACAGTAGATGACACGTAAACTCTGCCGGAAATAACAGCCTTAGCATGAGACTGTTTTGGAGAGAACATCAAACTAACCGCCAAAAACAACAATATTGAAATTCCGGAAATACTTTTCATTACAGTTTGTTTTTATGGTGTAAAGTTAGCAAAATATTTTCGTTCTTAAATCTAATTTCAAATGAAATAATAAACGGCTGAATCTTTTTTGTTTTGCATAATCAGGGAATGGGATAACCCGAAGTGCTGATTTTTATTAAGGCATGAGGATTTGCTGCTGCGCGATAGAAAAAAGTATCTACGGAAGAAAAACATATTATTAACCGCCTTTTCCTGCAAACTTTCAGTCGTTACTCATATCTGATAAAAAGCTGTCTCGCCACCACACATCTGCCAGCTTTTTTACATCATTATTACTGATATGTTTTGAGGTTTTTTGTCGGTATGTTCTCCGTTCCAAAGGCAGGAATGTATGTTCTACGGCATGGAATGTAAGTTCCACTCGATGGAATATATGTTCCAGCCTTTGGAACGGAGAAAGCGTCATGCAAAAGCGATACTTTATTCCCCCCTTTATCCATGCAGTATATGACATATACTTTCTTTGCAAATTCTCCAAAGTTTTATCATCGAAATTGCAATATCCAGTTGATAAATTCATGTTAATAAAATCTTTTTCACGTCATTTTTGTTTTTTCTATTTAAAAATATTGTATATATGGTATTCTGAATCAAAAAAAATGGTTACATTTGCAAAATAAATGTGCAAGCGCTAAATAGCTGACAAAATATTTACTAATTAAATTATATTAACACAATTTACAATGAAAAAGAAAATTACTCAAATTCTGATGCTTGCGTTATTAGTCGCAAGTGTGGGTATGTTTAATTCCTGTAAAGATTACGATGAGGACAACTACAATGACCTCACTCTTCAACTCAGGGAAAATTCTAATCTGACTGACATCATCAATGGTCAAGTCACTGCTTTGAGAACAACTGTTGACAGTCTTTGTGGCGTTGTTGCAAACATTAATTCTTGCAGCTGCTCTGATACTCATGTAAATGATCTCATTGCACAGTATGTCGCTACACATCCGAGCATGGCTGCTTCTGATGTAACACTGATTATCCAGAACTATCTGGATACATGTACGACTGTCATTACACCGGCAGAAGTTCAGAACATGATTAACACTGCTTTAACAAATTATGTTACTGCAACAACATTGAGAGATACAGTTAATGTCATCAATCAAAGAATTGCTGATGCTGAAAGCAGACTGCAGCAAGCCTTGAATGATTCTGTAGCAGGTCTGAAAGATTCTCTGCTTCGCATCTCAAGCGACTTGAACCAAACAGCAATTACAGCGAACACAGCAAAGAACCTTGCTGATTCCGCTTACAAACTTGCAAAATGGGATTCTGTACAGATTGTTGCATTGGGTGACTCTCTGAAGAATGTTGCTATTATCGCTAGCAATGCAGCTCAGCAGGCTGAAATCAACAAACAGAACATTGAGGTCCTGACAACTGCTTATGAGAAGTTGAGATTAAAAGACTCTACAATGCAGAAGAGCATTGACAGTATCAAGACTGCTCTGAATGATTACGCAACAAAGGCTGAACTTCAGACCGTTCTTGACTCTGCAAACACATTGTATACAAAGGCTATCAATTATATCAACGCTGCTGTTGACACATTGATTGGAAGAGGTGAGTTCCAAGACAGCCTCGCATCAATCAAGGCTGCTTATGCTGCAGCTGACGCCGCTTTGCAGACACAAATTACAGATCTTAAAAATGACTTGGCTACGCTGACCACTCAGGTTAACAAGAATACTCAGGACATCAAGAATCTCAAAGAAACAGTTGAGAACGTTCTTAACAAGATGATTACAAGTATCGTTGTCCAGGGTGCTGTCAACCCGGTATTCGGCCAGTTTGCCCTGCCGGTAGGCGTACGTTCAAACATGCTCGTTGCATACTACGGCCAATTTGAACACAACGTATACTTCCCGACAGTATCTACCAGCGATATGGTATATCCTGACTATGCATTGACCGACAAAGATGCTGAAATGATCGGCTCTGACGTAATGGAGCAGGTATTCAAGAATGACGCAAACGGTTATGTTATCAGCGAGAAGGAAAACAACGCAGGTAAAGTATATTTGACAGTTAATCCTAACACAGCAGACTTCACAGGCGCACAGTTTGTAATGGAAAATACTCAAGGTACTGCATGTCCTATCGAATTGGGTACACTCGTTCCTTCTACAGACAAATTGACTTTTGGCTGGACAAAGGCTACAGTTAACGGCAACAGCACAAACGGATTCTATGAGGCTCCTGCTACATTGAAGTCTGAGAATATCGACGCTGCCAAGTTCAATATCGAACCAGGTCTGAAAGCTACAGTCAAAGAAAACCTCAAGGCTGTTAAGAATCAGGATTACAGTGGCATCAATATCTCACAACTCGCACAGAAAGTTTATGCACAGTTTGATGGTATCCTCGATGCAAACTGGGTTAAGGGTACATGGACAGACTCTCTGGGCACACACAGCGTATTCTCTGAGGCTCTGCTTGCTGCAACTGCAGTTAAACCGTTGTCTTACTCATTCTTGAATGACAGAAAAGTTGGCGATGCAATTGTTAATCGTCTGCCGAACATCACCCCGATATCAAATGCTAATTTCAAATTTGATGAAATCAATTTTGACTTGAGCAATATCGTAGTTAATGTACCGAGCATCAATTTCGATATCGTTGTTAACTTCGCTGACATTACTCTTGATGAACTGGGCAACCTGATCGTTACAGTTGACGTTCCTGATTCTTTGAAATACGATCCTATAACAAATACCGCAACAGTTCTGACGACCAAGAAGCAGAATGTTAACATTGAAAATTACTCAGAATGGATTAACAAACTGGTTGAGTTGTTGAATGACAAGGTTGAAGTATGGGGTAATCAGATTGAGGACGGTATCGAGAACCAGCTGAAAGCTAAATTTGAGGTTGCCTTGAACCAATTGACTACTAATATCAACCAGATGATTCAGGATATCTCTGGTCAGATGAACACCAGCATCAATAGCGAATTGAACAATATTGCAGGCACCATTAACAAGAACCTGAACAACTACATCAGCAAGATGAACAAATTCATCGGTTACTTGAACAAGGCTGTCACAAAAGTTCAGGGCCTCTTGAACAACGCAAACTACTATCTGCAGCCAGCTGTTGCTTACGAGAACGTTACTGGTACTTTGACAATGATGAGTACATCTAAGACATTCCCGACCGTATTCAACGGCACCGGTGCAAAAGCTCTCTACCTGACTTCTTATTCAGGTGAGATTGTTACTCCGGCTTACAAGAAGTTTGTCGCTATCACCGATGTAATTAAAGACGGTAAATCTGCTAAGAACAACGATGCAGACTGCTTGGCTGAGTTCAACAAAGTTAAAGCCGCTAACAAGATTCAATATCAGGGTTATGACAATATGTATGCAGTTCTTGATGGTGATCAGGCAGCTGTTGCCTTGATCGTCTCTTCAACAGGCTACACATACGAGATTGTTTACTCTGCTCTTGACTACTCTGGTAAGATTGCAACACGTAAATACTACGTGACAGTTAAATAATGAATTTCAAATTATCAGAAAGACTATTAACGATACTTCTGACTCTTTTGGTTGTTTGTTCCTGCGGGGACAACAACCAAAAGAAAACAGAAGAATACAACTGGGAGGGAAATAATATAGAGGAACAGCACATACCCGACAGTATGGTGAGAGTAACAGTAGACAGCTTTGACAGCGACTCTCTTTACGTAACCATTAAGAGTACAAAGGAGAAGAAATCATTTTGCTACTATTCGGCACAAAACGGTAATTCTATCATAGGTACAATACGACAGGGTGATGAGTATTCTATTTTAGCCAATACGAGGAACAACGAAATTAAATCTGCTTTCAATATTACACAAATGATGGGCCAATGGTTTTTTGATACACAACATTCCAAAGGGATGATATTTGATGCCAAAGGCGCACTTTCAAGTATTAATACAGATGAAATCAGTTTCAGGCGTTGGCAGTTCCTAAATGGCAAATTGCTGATATATTATGTATATACACAGCAGGAAGCCGAAGAGCAAAACCAGTTTGAAGTTGATACAGTCGAGGTACAAAAGTTGACAACAGACGAATTTAATTTTCAATTCAGAAACAAACAATATAATTGTATCAGGCAAAAAGACGCTCTCAAATTCAAAGTTGTAAACGAATAATAGTCCAGATAATTTAAAAGGTATAATATTATAAACAAATAAAAATATGACAAAGAAAATTTTATTTTCAGTATTGTTCGCAGTTTCTTGCCTTGCTATATCTGCACAGCCGGGAGAAAGAACTGTAAATGTTTTCCAGCCTCATTGGTATATCCAATTACAGGGTGGTGGTCAGTACACATTGGGTGAAATAGACTTTGACAAGCTTCTATCTCCGAATGCTCAGGTTGCTGTTGGCTACAACTTCAACAAGGTTGTAGGCGCACGTTTGAACGTAAACGGTTGGCAGAGTAAAGCTGGTTCAAAATTGAACGGTAAGACTTATAAGTGGAAATATAACTATGTTGCTCCTGCTTTGGACGCTACATTCAATCTTTCTAACTTGTTCTGCAAATACAATCCGAATCGCGTTGTAAATGTAGGTGTATTTGCCGGTATCGGTTTGAACATCGCTTTCAACAACGACGAGGCTTGCGACGCTGCTAAAGCTATGCTGGCAGACAATGCTGCTACCGTTGCTGCTGACGACCAGTTCGTTCGCAATCTGTGGGACGGTACAAAGACTCGCCTGATGGGCCAATTTGGTGCTACCGTAGACTTCCGTATCAGCAAGGCTGTCAGCCTAGGCTTGGAAGTAAGCGCAAACACTGTAAACGACCATTACAACTCAAAGAAGGCTGGTAATGCAGACTGGTATTTCAATGCTCTTGCAGGTGTTAAGATTAACTTAGGTAAGACTAACACTCAGAAGACTGTTCCTCCTTGCTGCAAACAACCTGCTCCGGCTCCAGAGCCTAAAGTAATCGAGAAAGTAGTGGAGAAGATCGTTGAAAAACCGGTTGAGAAGAAGATTGTCGAGACAAAGAAAGCTGAACCGTTACGTCGTGACATCTTCTTTACAATTAAGTCTACTCAGATTACCAGCAATGAAATGGTAAAAGTCGGTGAAATTGCTGAATATCTGAACCAGAACCCGGATGCAAAAGTAGCTATTACTGGTTATGCTGACAAGGGTACAGGTAACGCAACCATCAACCAAAACCTCTCAGCTAAACGTGCTGATATTGTTGCTAAAACACTTAAGACAAAGTATGGCATTGCAGCAAACCGCATTTCTACTGATTGCAAAGGTGACAAAGAACAGCCTTTCGCAGTTAACGAACAGAACCGCGTAAGCATCTGTATAGCTAAATAATTTAATAAAACAAAATAGGATAGCCTGTTGTTCCACTTTCAGGGCGACAGGCTATTTTTTAATAAAGGAGCTGATGAAAAGATTTATACTCTACAGTATATTTTGCATAACAAGCGTACTCTCGTCAAACAGTCAGATAAAAGACGGCTTTTACAGGGTCAGAAATCTTGCAACCGACCGCTATATTTACATATTGGATAATACTGGCAGCATCAATATTGCCACGACAAGTGCGGATATGGGAGCCCTAAAGTTATGGAAAGGCAAATCAAAGGCCTTGACCGATCCCGCTACCGTTGTTTATGCAGAATATAAGCATAAGGGCTCATATGGTGATATGTATGACCTTCAGGCACAAGGTACAGGCGTATACGGTATCATCGGCTATTATGTTAATATATATCCTTATACATCTACAGGTGCAAAAAACCAGTATTATGTATACGCTGAGGGCAAATACCTTACCGACCCAGAGAGAAGTTCACGCGCTTTTGCTTATTTAGGTACAACAGGCACGGCCGATTATCGCATCTGGATTGCCGAACCTATTGACTTGGAAGATAATTATCTGGCCGTAACACCGACGATAACAGCCAATGGGAAATATTATGCGCCTTATTATGTAGGTTTCGCCATTTCTTTTCCATCAACCAATATTAAAGCCAAGTATATCAGCAAGATTGTTGGCGAATATGCCGTGATGTCTGATATAACATCGGATGTAGTGCCTGCATCAACACCAATACTCATAGAATGCGCCAGCAACGAGGAAACTGACAACAAGTTGAATGTTCTCAAGAGCAACACCACGTTTTCAGGCACTAATCTGCTCAAGGGAGTTTATTTCAACTATGACGAGCGTCCAAAGAGCAAAGACGCCAGAAAAGCTTATGACCCTCAGACAATGCGCGTACTCGGTCTTACTTCCGAAGGCAAACTGGGATACATAACTGCTGATATTGATTACCTTCCGGCAAACCAGTCGTATCTGGTCGTACCCGCAGGCACTGCCAAAGAATTGACCATTGTCACCGAAGCGGAATATATTGCCGGCATCAACAATATAAAAGTTGAGAACCGCAATAACGCACCTGTTTATGACCTTAATGGAAAGAAAGTTTCTGAAACAAATGCCTCTATCCATTCCTTACCCCAAGGTATATACATCTCAGGCGGAAAGAAAATTAAAATTAAATAAGTTTTTTCAAGCCATAAAAAAGAGTTCCTTTTCCAGGAACTCTTTTTTTGGTATTCACTCTCCTTCGATCGGATGATTCAATCTTTCCGATAGTCTCATCAGGGTAGAATTAACATACCGCAGCACAGTGAAAGTCACAACTGTCGGTCGTGTTTCGCCTTAATGTCACAATAAAGTATTTAAATTTGCATCGAAATGTTTTCAGTTCCAAAGGATGGAATGTAAATTCCATAGGCCGGAACGTACATTCTATTGGATGGAATGTAAGTTCCATCCAATGGAACGAAAAAAATAAGCCGATATGCCACTTTGTTTCTGCAAATACATGAAAGAAAAAAAAACAATCCATCAAATGATGGATTAAATAGTATAGATTTGAATGACCTATAACCTTTTATAAGATTCTTCGGCTGATCCTAAAATTGATGACAGGGTAGGCGCTTACAGCCTTAATCATATTGACACAACGCTTAACTTTACCATTAAGATTAGTCACATCGTGAACCAAGTCAACTCCGTCGTGCGTTATGACACTCGGTTTTCCGCCCCAGAACAGCAAACCGCAATCAAAAGAATAACTGTATTTGCTTTTAGGCACAATACTATTGCCGTAACCGAAACCGAGATAAGGCTTAAACCTGTTGGCTTTAACTTTAATCGTCACCATACTTTTCTCGTTTGGGACCATGCGGTATTGGTTACCGGTATCCTTAAAATCGCCAACATGCATTGACATTTGGCCCGTATTCGTTATCCTTTCTTCTATTGAAGGCGGTAAATATATTGAATTATCCCTGATGGTGACGACAGGATTTCCAGCCAAGACATTTTCATAAATATTGTTATAAAAATTTACGGACATCAGTGTCGCCATATCCTCCATGGAGTTTTCGGCTTTTCCTATCAGTGAGGGGCCGGCATAGAAACCTGCGGTGAAATGCCATTTCTTATTCTCAAAAGGAAAGACATCGAAAAGCAATTTGAAATTATTAAAGCGTGGCTGCCCCTTCATAGTGATTTTATCTTCAATGTCAACTCCCATCAAACTCTGCAAAATTCCACGCAGTTCAGTGAAGCGTTCTTGACTCTTTGCCGGAGTCACGCTACTCTCACTTGCCTTGACAACCTGGATACCAAAGTCCATATTCACATTAATATGTGGCATATAGTCAAAGCCTGTACGCACTTGGACATACTTGCCGATGGGCGAAGCCACCTCCACGCCGATACCGGTTGTACCTGCCATGACAGCAATATCAAGATGATTGAAATAACCTAAACGGTCGTCACCGAAAGTATTGTTATACAAACCGCGTGCTTGAAGATAACACACGCCGCATAGGGTAAGTAGGAGTAGTGTGATTTTTTTCATTGTGCTGAAAACTTTCCGCAAAGATATTTGAAAATCTTTAATAAACCGATACAAATAACAATAAAAAAGCGATTCTGATATCAGAATCGCTTTTACTATGCTTAGTCTTTCTTGTCTTTCAGAAGATCTCTGATTTCCGTCAGAAGAACTTCCTCTTTACTCGGAGCCGGCTCTTCTGCAGGAGCAGGAATTTCTTCTTTCTTTCGGTTAAGTTTGTTTATAGCTTTTAACATTAAGAAGATACAGAATGCCACAATAAGGAAATCAACAATATTCTGTATAAACTGTCCGTATGCCAGTACAGCTGCTCCGGCTTCTTTGGCTGCGGCAAGACTCTTAAATTCACCATCGCCAAGGGTAACAAAGAGGTCTGCAAAATTAACACCACCGGTAAGTTTGCCAACAAGTGGCATAAGTACGTCGTCAACCAATGAGCTGACAATTTTTCCAAATGCTCCACCGATGATAACACCGATAGCCATGTCCATTACGTTGCCCTTCATGGCAAACTCTTTAAATTCACTGATAAAACTCATATTTTAATCTATTTAAACATGTTATTTCTACAAAAATAGAAAATAATTTTGTAATTTTGCATAAGAAATAAGAGAAATGTGTTTTTAGGATAAACTAAAACTTTTTAATGTTTAAAATAACAAAATAATTATGACAAAAGTTGCAATTAACGGTTTCGGCCGTATCGGTCGCCTCGCATTCCGTCAGATGTTTGAGGCTGAAGGTTATGAGGTTGTAGCAATCAATGACTTGACAAGTCCTAAGATGCTTGCTCACTTACTGAAGTATGATACTGCTCAGGGTGGCTTCGCTGGTAAATTCGGTGAAGGTAAGCATACTGTAGAAGCTACAGACAACTCTATTATCGTAGATGGCAAAGAGATTACTATCTATGCTATTCCTAACGCAGCTGAACTGCCTTGGGGCAAATTGAATGTAGATGTTGTTCTGGAATGTACTGGTTTCTATACATCTAAGGAGAAAGCTTCTGCTCACATTCAGGCTGGTGCTAAAAAGGTTGTTATCTCTGCTCCTGCCGGCAATGACCTTCCTACAATTGTATACAATGTAAATCATAAGACTTTGACACCTGCTGACACTGTTATCTCTGCAGCTTCTTGCACCACTAACTGTTTGGCACCTATGACAAAGGCTCTCAACGATTTCGCACCTATCCAGAGCGGTATCATGACAACAGTTCACGCTTATACTGGTGACCAGATGATTCTTGACGGTCCTCAGCGCAAGGGTGATGTTCAGCGCGCACGTGCTGGTGCACAGAACATTGTTCCTAACTCAACTGGTGCTGCTAAGGCTATCGGTTTGGTTATTCCTGAACTGAACGGTAAATTGATCGGTGCTGCACAGCGCGTTCCGACTCCAACAGGTTCTACTACAATCCTGCACGCTGTTGTTAAGGGTGAAGTTACTGTTGAGGGTATCAATGCTGCTATGAAAGCTGCTACTAACGAGTCATTTGGTTACACTGAGGAGAAACTCGTATCTTCAGATATCATTGGTATGAAGTTCGGTTCACTCTTTGACGCTAACCAGACTATGGTTTCTAAGATTGGTGACGGCAACTCTCTCGTACAGGTTGTTGCTTGGTACGACAACGAGAACTCATATACTTCTCAGATGGTTCGTACTATCAAGTACCTCGCAGAACTTAAATAAGAAAAAACACTTGGCTTGTCCAAGCCGAGAATTATTTTTCTTTGAAATAATAAAGCCATTCAATTTTATTGAGTGGCTTTTTTGTGTACCTTTGCAAACAAATGAAACGGTTGGTAACGATACTTGGTCCTACA
>OCTX012272040.1_pt1 | contig 28402 bp, 24 predicted proteins | sample 1539691 | NCBI WGS metagenome assembly OCTX01 (sample SAMN02144231, study PRJEB22623) | gut metagenome | biome: sheep rumen | host: Ovis aries | place: New Zealand
GTGCCACACCGACCGTCACAGAGCCGTAATCCAGCCCCATCAGCATTATTTCCATTTGTTGTTCCGGATGTAAGCCTCCAGGATTTCCTCCACCAGCTCATCGCGCTCCACCTTCATGATCAGGCTTCTGGCGCCCATATAATTGGTGATATAGGTGGGGTCGCCGGACATGATATATCCGACAATCTGGTTGACCGGATCATACCCCTTCTTCGAGAGCGCCTCATAAACAACGGAAAGCACCTTCTTCACGCCGCTCTCCTGCTCGGACTCTACCTTGAAGTACTGCGTATTCCCCAGATCCTGGTCTGTATATCTGCTGACATCATCCATCTGATGACCCTCCTGCGCAAATGCGCACTTGTCACGTTTACATACTTCTTTTCATAATAACCTATTTCACGAATGCCTGCAAATTTTTGCTTGCGGGAGCCCGGCCGCTCTCCCGGGCCGCTCCCCGGCAGGCTCCATAACCATCCTGCCGCTTTCCTTCTCCATGTGCAGCGTCCCCCGCACCACTTCCCCGGGCCCGGCGCCCGCATCCGCAGGATACAGTGCCTCCACATAGCGCATTGTGTGTCCGACATAGTAAGCCGGATCTTCCGAACGTTCCTCTAAAAGCAGTTCTTCCTCCTGTCCGTCAAAGAGGGTGCGGAACTCAGCGGCGCGCTGCGCGCTCAGCCGGATCAGCTGTTCGCTGCGCGCCTGCTTCTGTGCGCCGCCCACCTGGTCCTTCATGCCCGCCGCGACAGTGCCCCTGCGCGGAGAATACGGAAAGATGTGGGTTTCATAAAAATGAATCTGCTCAATAAAGGCTCTGGAGGCCTCAAACTCCTCTTCGGTCTCTCCCGGAAAGCCCACAATGACGTCCGTGGTGATGGCCGGGTTCACATAATACCTGCGAAGCTTCTCTACGACTTCGGCATACTCCTGCGCGGTGTAGTGCCGGTTCATGCGGCGCAGAGTCGCATCACAGCCGCTCTGCAGCGAGAGGTGGAAATGAGGACAGACCTTGGAAAGCCTGGAAATTCCGCGGACAAACTCCTCGGTCATGATGCGGGGCTCCAGCGATGAGAGCCGGATCCGGCGGATCTGTCCGATCATCTGAATCCGGGTCATGAGCTGCAGCAGCTCCTTGTCCGGCTGTTTTCCCTGCTCTTTGCCGTAAGAGCTGACATGAATGCCGGTCAGAACAACTTCCCGGATGCCGCTCTCCGAGAGCGTGCGGACCTCCTCCAGGACTTCCTCCGGATCTCTGCTGCGGATCCTGCCTCTCGCATAGGGAATCAGGCAGTAGGTGCAGAACTGATTGCAGCCGTCCTGAATTTTGATATAAGCCCGGGTGTGGGAGGGGGTCTTCAGCTGCATGGATTCGAACACCGGGTGCTCTGTCAGATCCGCATAGGTGGTGCCGCCCAGCGTCTTGTCAGTCCTGTCTCCCGAAAGATAAGCCTCGATCAGCTCAACAATCTCTCCTTTTTTGTTGTTGCCGACCAGCAGGTCCACTGCCTCGTCCCGCTCGGCCTCGTCCCGGCCGGTCTGCGCATAACAGCCGACTGCCACCACCAGCGCCTCCGGATTCTGCTTCCGGACACGGTGAAGCATCTGCCGGCTTTTGCGGTCGGCTATTCCGGTGACCGTACAGGTGTTGATAATATAAATATCCGCCTTTTCCGTGAAGGGCACGATTTCATACCCGCTCTCCCGGAGCTTCTGCTGCATGATATCCAGTTCATATCCGTTTACCTTGCAGCCCAGATTATGCAGGGCAGCTGTGTGTGGTTTCGTCATAATTTCCCCCGAATCCATTTGACTTTTCGGTATGCCGAACGTAGTATAAAAGTATCATTTACCATTTAATCGTCAGGAGGCAAGCTATGAAAACTGTCAAGATTTCTCTCAATTCCATTGATAAGGTTAAATCCTTCGTCAACGATATCACCAAGTTCGATTATGATTTTGATCTCGTTTCCGGAAGATACGTCATCGACGCGAAGTCCATCATGGGAATCTTCTCCCTGGATCTTTCCAAGCCGATCGACCTGAACATCCACGCCGAGGATAATGTTGAGGAGATCCTGGCAGTTCTGAAGCCGTATATCGTAGGCTGATCAGACCGCCGGCCACTGTTTTCTGAAATGAAATGCTCCCGGGAATTTACCCGCCGGGAGCATTTTTGATGCCCGAAAAAAGGGCTGTACTTCGTCAGTTTCCCTGATACTTTCTGACTCCGGAGCCTTCCACGATCAGAATCTCGTCTGTCTCGATGGCCCGCTCGACCATCTCGTCAATTTTCTCCTCCAGGTTCTTCTCGTGCCGCCGGATCACTTCTGCCACCGGCTTCGTGACCGGGTGCTTTGCCACGAAAATCGTGCAGCAGTCCTCATAGGGCAGGATCGAAGTGTCGTAAGTGCCGATTTTCTTGGACATCGTGATGATGTCCTCTTTGTCAAAAGCAATCACGGGCCGGAATACCGGCAGCGTGCAGACCTCATTGGTCACGGCAAGACTCGTCATGGTCTGCGAAGCGACCTGGCCGATGCTCTCTCCGGTCACAAGCCCGAGACAGTCATATTTCTTCGCGAGCAGCTCGGCGATCCGCATCATATAGCGGCGCATGATGATGGTCAGCTCGTCGTGCGGGCATTTTTCATAAATATAGAGCTGGATCTCCGTGAAGTTGATGTTGTGCAGCCAGATCGTCCCGGAATACTTCGCGATCTGCTGCGCCAGGTCCACCACCTTCTGAAGCGCGCGCTCACTGGTGTAAGGCGGGGCGTTGAAATAGACCGCGTCCAGCCGGACGCCGCGCTTGCTGACCATATAGCCCGCGACGGGCGAATCAATCCCGCCCGAGAGCAGCAGCATGGCCTTCCCGCCGATGCCCACCGGCAGGCCGCCCGGCCCCGGAATGATATGGGAGTACAGGTAGACGCGCTCCCGGATTTCGACTGTCACCAGAATTTCCGGCTGATGCACATCCACCTTCATCTCCGGATACGTGTCCAGAATCGCCGCGCCCAGCTCTTCGTTGATCTGCATGGAATCCAGCGGATAATTCTTATCCAGTCTGCGTGTGTGTACCTTAAAGGTGTGATGCCGGTCCGGATATTCGCTGCCGACAAATTTCACGACCTCCGCAGCCAGCTCTTCGATCGGAAGAACGCGGCATACCACCATCGGGCAGATGCCGGTGATTCCGAACACATGCTGCAGCGCGTCAACCACTTCGTCAAAATCATAGTCTTCGAGGGCGTCGACAAAAACCCGGCCGCTGGACCGTGTGACGGCAAAATGTCCCTCACAGCGGCGCAGTGCCAGCTTCATCTGGTTGACCAGTGCCTCTTCAAAAAGGTGCCGGTTTTTTCCTTTGATGCCGATCTCGGCATATTTGATCAGAAATGACTCATACTTCATAAACACTCTTCTCCTGTTCTCTGAACGAAGATAGCACAAAATCCGCTCAATGTCTTGTGTATTTTCGCAGGAAGGGGATCAATTCGGCAAGGGCCGCCGCGGCCGCATCGATTTCTTCTTCTGTATTCATCACGGAAAGACTCAGCCGGATCGTCGCATCCAGAAGCTCCTTCGGCGTCCCGATTGCCTTCAGCGTCTCGGACAGATGCGGACGGTTGGACGAGCAGGCGCTGCCCGCCGACACATAGACCCCCCGCTCCTCGAGCGCATGCAGAAGCACCTCGGCCCGCACGCCTTCGACCGACAGGCTGATTACATGCGGTGCGCTTCCGCGTCCCTCTTTGCCGTTGACATGTACGCCCTCGATGGCCTGCGCCTGTCCGATCAGTCTCTCACGCAGCGCATAGAGCCGGTCCACATCCTCATCCAGATGATCATAAAGCATCTTAGCACTGAGAGCCATTGCCGCCATGCCGGCGACATTTTCCGTGCCGGAGCGCAGTCCTGACTGCTGGCCGCCGCCGGGGAGGGTCGGCCGGATTTTGACTCCGTCCGCCACATAAAGAAGGCCGATGCCCTTGGGAGCGTGAATTTTGTGGCCGCTGGCCGAGAGCAGATCAATTTTCATCCGCTTCGGATAGATCTGCGCTTTGCCGAAGCCCTGAACCGCGTCCACATGGAACAGGGTCTTCGGGTTCTTTTCCTTGATCAGCCGGCCGATTTCCGCGATCGGCTGGAGACTTCCGATCTCATTGTTGGTGTGCATGACGGAGACCAGGATGGTGTCCTCCCGCACCGCCTCTGCCACAGCCTCCGGGGAGACGACGCCGTCACCGTCCACGGGCAGATAAGTCACATCGAACCCTTCCTCCTCCAGCGCGTGCATGGTTTCCAGCACGGCCGGATGCTCGATCACCGTCGTGACAAGATGCTGTCCCGCGCGCCGGTTTGCCCGGGCGCAGCCCGCGATGGCGAGATGGTCCGACTCCGTTCCGCAGGAGGTAAAGTAAAGATTTTTACTGTTCACCTTCAGAATATCGGCCAGGATCTGTTTTGCCTCCGTGATCCGCCGCTCGGCCTCCACGCCCTTGTGATGCATGCTGGAGGGGTTGCCGTATTCCTCTGTCAGGATTCTGCAGACCAGCTCAGCGGCTTCCGGAAAGCATTTCGTGGTCGCCGAATTGTCGAGATAGATTTCATTGTTCATGGCAGTTTACTCCATTTCAAAGCGGTAGATCATCCACGAGAGAAAAGCGAGGGATGCCGTCTCGGTTCGCAGGATTCTGCGTCCGAGGGAGATCGGGATCCCGCCCGCAGCGCGGATCTGTTCAATTTCTTCCGGCTCAAAGCCGCCTTCCGGACCGATGAACACTGCCGCACTCATGCCGGGCTTCAGTTTCGCGAGGGCTTCTTTCGTGCTCTCGTCCGTCTCCTGCAGTTCATAGGGAACCAGAATCAGATCCGTCTGCTGCCCGGCCAGCGCCAGCGCTTCCTTAAGAGACACCGGCCGCTCCACCTTCGGAATCACGGCCCGCCTGGACTGCTCCGCAGCCGATTCCGCGATGGTCTGCCACCGCGCCGCTTTTTTATCTTTTTTTGACGCGTCCAGACGCACCACACAGCGGCTCATTTCCACCGGCACGATGCCGGCAGCGCCCAGCTCCACGGATTTCTGAACGATCCATTCCATCTTATCGGCTTTCGGAAGCCCCTGGAACAGAATGATCCGAACCGGCAGCTCTACATCCGATTCCTTAACAAAACGAAGGCGGCAGAGCACTTCCTGCTCCGAGATTTCCTCAATCCCGAAGCGGTATTCGCGTCCGTCGCCGCCGATCCGCGCATTCAGTTCCTCTCCGGGCTTCATGCGCAGCACGTTCCGGATATGATTGACATCCGGTCCTGTGATCGTAAGCAGATCCCCCCGCAGGGCGGAGGGATCCGCAAAAATCTGAAGCATACTCTTTTCTCCTGATCCGAAGCACGGAAGGCTTCGGAGAGTCTTAAGCCGCCGCTTCCGGTGTCCGGCCCACGACGCAGCGCCACTCGCCCTGCTCATATATGCCGATGACTTCCAGGCCTGCCTCGCGCATGGCCTTCGCGACGTCCTCTTCTTTTCCTTCGATAATACCGGAGGTGATAAAGACACCGCCCGGTTTCAGACATTTTGCCGCCTGCGGCGTCAGCGGAATCAGCACGCCGGCAAGAATGTTGGCGACAACCAGATCATATCCGCTGCCGACCTCCTTCTGCACTTCGGGATCGTCAATCAGATTGCCGAGAATCACCCGGAACTTGCCCGGATCCACGTGGTTGGAAGCAAGATTCTGCTCCACCGCGGGAATGGCGCAGGGATCCAGATCCGTTCCGACTGCCGACTGCGCGCCCAGCATCAGGGACAGGATCGCCAGTATGCCGCTGCCGGTTCCCACGTCCAGAAGACGGGTGGACGGCGTGAGGTATTTCCGGATCTGGCGGATACACAGCTGTGTCGTCTCATGCATGCCGGTTCCGAACGCCGTGCCCGGGTCGATATGGAAGACCAGTCCGCTTTCTTCCTCTTCCTTTTCGGGCGTCTCCCAGGAAGGAATCACCAGAATATCATCGATTCTGAACTGGTGAAAGTACTGCTTCCAGTTGTTGATCCAGTCGACGTCCTCCGTCTCTTCGATCGTCACGGTGCCGTCGCCCAGAATGTCCGGGGTGTCCGGGTCCGCGTAGCTGCGCAGCTCGGCGATTTTCTCTTCAATGGCCGCGCGCACCTTGTCCGGAGTCGTCTCCTCGTCATCAATCACGAGGCGTCCGTCTTCCGTTTCCTCCACAAAAAAGCTCAGAACCGCTGTCCCGTCATCCTCCGGTCCCTCCGGAAGAATGTCCACGAACATCTGCTCCTTTTCCGCCGCCGTCAGCGGCACATGATCCTCAATCTGTGCCCCGTACAGGCCGATGTCCTGCATGGAGCTCACAAGGATATCCTCCGCTTCGGTCGTCGTGCGGATTCTGAATCTCATCCAGCGCATAATTTACTCCTGCTCCGGCTCACCGGAGGCTTCCCGTCATTTCCAGAATTTCTTGCGTCCGGACCGGGTCGTTTTTTCTGCTTTCGCGGCCGGATCTCCCTCGAGAGACTGATCGTGCAGCGCGTCGAATTCCTTCAGCGCATCCTTCGCTTCCTTGCTGAGCTTCTTCGGAATATCCACGATCAGCGTGACATACTGATCACCCCGGACATCCTTGTTGCGCAGTGTGGGGACGCCCTTTCCGCGCAGACGCACCACCGTGCCCGTCTGTGTGCCGGGCTTGACCTCGTAAGCCACTTTTCCGTCGATCGTGTCGATCACGATCTCGCCGCCCAGCGTCATCACGGCATAGGACACACGCACCTGTGAGTAGATGTCGTACTCCTGCCGTTCAAAATTCGGATTGGATTCAACCAGAACCTCGACCAGAAGGTCTCCTCTGGGCCCGCCGTTGAGTCCAGGCTCACCTTTTTCGCGGATCCGTACGCTCTGGCCATGATCAATGCCGGCCGGAATGGAGACCTTGATGGTCTTCCGGCTGCTGGTGTAGCCGCTGCCGCCGCAGTTGGGACACCGCTCTTTGATAATCTTGCCGCTGCCGCCGCAGTCCGGGCAGTTCTGAACATTCCGGACCGTTCCGAAGAACGACTGCTGCGTGTAGACCACCTGACCCTTGCCGCCGCACTTCGGGCACATCTGCGGGCTGGTGCCGGGTTTTGCACCGCTTCCGCCGCAGGTCGGGCAGGGGTCCTTTAAGTTCAGCGTGAGATCTTTTTCCACGCCGAAGCACGCCTCCTCAAAGGTGATCCGCACACTGGTGCGCAGATTGGCTCCCTTCATGGGGCCGCTGCCGGAGCGCCTTGTGCGCGATCCGCCGCCTCCGAAAAAGTCTCCGAATATATCGCCGAAAATATCGCTGAAATCAGCACTGTTAAAGTCAAATCCGCCCGCGCCGAAGCCGTTTGCCCCGTCAAAAGCCGCATGCCCGAACTGGTCGTACTGGGAACGCTTCTCCTGATCGCTCAGGACTGCATAAGCTTCTGAGGCTTCCTTGAATTTCTTCTCAGCCTCTTTGTCGCCCGGATTTGCGTCGGGATGATATTTTTTCGCCAGTACCCGGTAAGCTTTCTTGATCTCTTCCTCTGTCGCGGTCTTGCTGACCCCGAGTACCTCATAATAGTCCCGTTTCTGTTCTGCCATAATGACTCCCTGTATTACGCATCATATGCCCAGGCTGCTTTTGCAGCCTGGGCACTGTGTATTTCATCGGTCCGGTCTTAAAGATCAGATCTCCCGATAATCTCCGTCCACTACGTTGTCATCGCCGCCCTGATTGTCGCTCGGGCCCTGGCTCTGTGCACCGCTCATGTCCGGTCCGGCCTGTGCGCCGCCCTGTGCTCCCTGATAGAGCTGGGCAAACAGCTGCTGCGCATCGGTCATCAGTTTCTCTCTGCCGCTCTTGAGCGCGTCCACATCCGCATCGCTGATGTCGCTCTGATCCTTGGTGCGATCCAGGATCGCCTTGAGCTCTGCAATGTCCGCTTCCACGGTGCTCTTGGAGGAAGCGTCGATCTTGTCGCCGGCTTCCTTCATGGCCTTCTCGGTCTGGAAGACAATGGCGTCCGCATCGTTTCTCGCGTCAACAGCCTCTTTGCGCTTCTTATCCTGTGCCTCGTACTCAGCCGCTTCCTTGACAGCCCGCTCGATATCCTCATCGGACATGTTCGATCCGGCCGTGATGGTGATGTGCTGCTCTTTTCCGGTGCCCAGATCCTTCGCGGAGACGTTCACGATGCCGTTCGCGTCGATATCAAATGTAACCTCGATCTGCGGTACACCGCGCATTGCCGGCGGGATGCCGTCCAGTCTGAACTGGCCGAGGGACTTGTTGTCTCTTGCGAATTTCCGCTCGCCCTGCAGGACGTTGATGTCAACAGCGGTCTGGTTGTCAGCAGCCGTCGAGAACACCTGGCTCTTTCTGGTCGGGATCGTGGTGTTGCGCTCGATCAGAGGTGTTGCGATACCGCCCATGGTCTCGATGGAAAGGGTCAGAGGCGTGACGTCCAGAAGAAGGATATCGCCCGCACCGGCATCGCCTGCCAGCTTGCCGCCCTGGATTGCTGCGCCGATTGCGACACATTCATCCGGATTCAGGGTCTTGCTCGGCTCATGGCCGGTCAGCTGCTGAACCTTATCCTGTACACACGGGATTCTGGTGGAACCGCCGACCAGCAGAACCTTTCCGAGATCCGCATTGGTCAGGCCGGCATCACGCATCGCGTTCTGAACCGGGACAGCGGTCTTTTCGACGAGATCGCTGATCAGCTCTTCAAATTTTGCCCTGGTCAGATCCATGTCAAAGTGCTTCGGCACGGAGTTCACAGCCGTGATGAAGGGCAGGTTGATGTTGGTCGTCGTGGAAGCGGACAGCTCCTTCTTGGCCTTCTCGGCTGCTTCCTTCAGTCTCTGGACTGCCATCGGATCCTGGGACAGGTCGATGCCTTCCTGATTCTTGAATTCTCTGACCATCCAGTCAATGATCTTCTGGTCAAAATCGTCGCCGCCCAGGTGTGTGTCGCCGTTGGTGGCAAGAACTTCGATGACGCCGTCGCCGATCTCGATGATGGAGACATCAAAGGTACCGCCGCCCAGGTCGTAGACCATGATCTTCTGCTCTTTCTCGTTGTCCAGGCCGTATGCAAGTGCCGCAGCCGTGGGCTCGTTGATGATTCTCTTGACATCCAGGCCTGCGATCTTGCCCGCGTCCTTGGTTGCCTGACGCTGTGCGTCGTTGAAGTATGCGGGAACCGTGATGACGGCTTCGGTAACGGGCTCACCGAGGTAAGCTTCCGCGTCCGCCTTCAGTTTCTGAAGGATCATCGCGGAGATCTGCTGCGGGGAATACCGCTTTCCGTCGATGGTGCGGCCGTTGTCGGTACCCATATCTCTCTTAATGGAAGAGATCGTATTCTGTGCATTCGTGACAGCCTGGCGCTTTGCCGGCTCACCGACCAGTCTCTGTCCGTCCTTGACAAAAGCGACGACAGACGGGGTCGTTCTCGAACCTTCCGCGTTCGCGATAACGGTAGGCTTGCCGCCTTCCATAACGGCTACACAGCTGTTTGTAGTTCCAAGGTCAATTCCGATAATTTTGCTCATAAACTTCTCCTTCTGCGCTTACTGCGCTCTTATATGCTGAATTTAGATTATTTTTGTTCTTATCTGTTCCGATTTATGAAAACAGCTTTCGCTGGGATCTTCTTTATCAGGCTTCCACGGCTACCATGCTGTGCCGCAGGACCTGGTCGTGATACATGTAACCCTTCTGGAGCTCCTGGGCGATCTTGCCGCTCTCGTACTCCCCGGTCTGTACCTGCATGACCGCGTTGTGCAGATCCGCGTTGAAGTCCTCTCCGATGCAGTCGATCTGCTTCACACCGAGCGCTTCCATCTGCTTGAGCAGCTGACGGTAGATCATATCCATGCCGCTTGCGACCGCTCCGTCTTTCTCCTCTTCCGGGATTGCCTGGAGACCGCGCTCAAAATTGTCAATCACCGGGAGCAGCTTCTCAAGGACGCTGCGCTCTCCCATGGAGAACATCTGCTCCTTTTCTTTCTCCGTGCGTCTGCGGAAGTTATCGAATTCCGCCATCTGCCGGCGCACCCGGTCCTCAAGCTCTGCCGTCTTTTCCTTCAGTGCGGCTTTTTCCTTATCTTCCTTCTTCTTGCCCCGCTTCCAGAATCCGGTCTTTTCCCCGGCTTCGGCGGCTTCGCCCTCATCTCCGGCTTCCTGCGGTTCTTCGTCCGCAGTCTCTTCCGCTTCGGGCGCCTTATCACCGGCAGCCGTTTCCTCCGCGGGCGCTTCCGCTTCCGCTGCAGCTTCCTGCTCCGCCTGCGCCTGCTCTTCCTGTGCGCCTTCTTTCTGCGCCGCAGCCGCTTCTTCCGGAGCTCTTTCCATCGGTTCTTTCTCTTCCTGTGCCATACCGTATCCCTTCCTGTTTCTCAGTTCTTATATAGATCGTCCAGCTGCTTCATGATATCTCTCAGAACGCCGACGACTCTGTCGTAGTCCATTCGCTTGGGGCCGATAATTCCGACCGTCCCCCGCATGCCGTCTCCCAGTTCGTAGGTGGCGGTCACGACGCTGCAGTCCTGCATGCTGGCTACCTGCATCTCGTTTCCAATGTAAATCTGAATGCCGGTTCCGTTGTCATCGCTCTCCAGCGTCTCCTGTACGATGCTGCCCAGCGCCTGTTTTTCTTCCAGATCGCTGATCAGGCGGCTCGCCTTCTGATGATCAGCCAGCTCCGGATAGCGGAAAATGTTCTTCGCGCCGCTGGTGTAGATCTTCAGATCTTCGTCCGGACGGATCGCCTGTGCCGCGGCTTCAATCACCTGTGAAATCATCTCCGCATGCTCGCCGGCCTGCTGCCGGATGGCTGCGATCAGTCCCAGATTGATCTGCTCCACGGACAGTCCGCTCAGGTTGGAGTTCAGCAGCATGTTCAGCTTCAGCAGTGCTTCCGCTCCCAGCTCCTCGTCCACATGGATCAGCGTGCTGCGCACCTGATTTCCTTCAATCATGATGACCGCCAGGACGTTGTTCTCGTCCACCTGCGAGAGCTGGATAAACTTGATCCGGTTCTGCTGCATCATCGGTGCGGAAATCATCGAGGTGTACTGGGTGTTGTTCGCCAGGAGTTTTGCCACCTGCTGCAGAAGGCTCTCCAGCCGGTCCTCCCGTTCTACCAGGACCTCCCGCATCTGCTCGACCTCTTCCGTTCTGCTCCGGAGCATGTCATCGACATAGATCCGGTAGCCGGCATCCGTCGGAATCCGGCCCGCGGAGGTGTGCGGCTGCATGATCAGCCCCATTTCCTCCAGGTCCGCCATTTCGTTGCGGATTGTCGCGGAACTCAGATTCAGATCCGTGTACTTGGAGATGGTCCTGCTGCCCACCGGCTCGCCGGACTCCAGATAATTCCGGATGACCGCGCGCAATATTTTCATTTTCCGTTCGGACAGTTCCACGTTCTTACCTCTTTACTGTTAGCACTCATCCGTATCGAGTGCTAACATCTACGCTACATAACATATCACCCGCACTTCCCGATGTCAACGGATTTTCCCGGCTTTTTTATAAAGAAATTCTAAACAATTTATATCCTTTCTCTGCCGCCGGGCGGGGCACAGACTTTCTGACAGAAAAGAAAACTGCCGCCCCGGGAATCCCGACGCGGCAGCCGCTCTTATTCAGAATACAGATTTTTCCGATCAGATCTGGAAGGAACCTGCAACACCGTTGATTACGAAGTAAACAACAGACTCTTCAGGCTTCACATACAGCTCCATGGTCTTGATATCGGCGACATCGTTGTGCAGATCATACTGCCATACATCCTGAGCGGACTTTACAAAATCCTCAGTGGTGTAGTTCTTGCCTGCGAACTGAACGCTGATGCTGGTCTCGGCCTTCTTAGCCTCAGCCTTCTTAGCCGGAGCCTTCTTCTCAGCTGCCTTCGGAGCTGCTGCCTTCTTGGCGGGAGCCTTCTTCTCAGCTGCTGCCTTGACGGGAGCTTCCTTCTTAACGGTTTCCTTTACTTCTGTCTTCTTTGCTGCCATTTCTTTCTTTTCCTCAACTTTCTTCGGCTCTTCTGCCTTTACTTCCACTGCCTTCGGAGCTGCTTCCTTCTTCGGCTCTGCCTTCTTTGCGGTGGTCTTCTTCTCTGTTGTCTTAGCCGCAGCCTTCGGTGCCGCTGCCTTCTTGGCCGGCGCTTTCTTCTCGGCCGCCTCTTTCTTCTCTTCAGGCGTAGCCTTAATATTCGCAACCTTCACAGTAGCAACGGGCTTTTTGGTCTTCTTTTCCTCACTCATCGTGATACTCCTTCCGGAACATTCTGAAAATGCCCCTGACTTCGAGTGGTCTACCCCAAAATTGCCACAATTTTTAAGTTTTTCCCCAATTACGGCATTTAAAGTAGCACTTTGAATATCCTTTGTCAAGTTTTCCGACAATTTTTTGCCCTAAAAAATTTGGCAAAATTATTTACCGGATCAGAGCAAAATACAGAATCACGGCAGCACCGAGGATAATCCGATACCAGCCGAAGACCTTGAAGTCGTGCCGGCGGATATAGTCCATCAGGAAACGGATCACGAAAATCGAGACCACAAAGGCCACAACCATGCCTGTCAGAAGGATTCCCAGCTCCCAGCCCGTGAAGTTCAGGCCGTATTTGACCAGCTTCAGGAGCGAGGCGCCCGCCATCACGGGAATGGCGAGAATAAACGTGAACTGCGCCGCAACCGTGCGGGAGATCCCGATCATGATGCCGCCGAGAATCGTGGCGCCCGAGCGGGAAGTTCCCGGGAAGATGGCCGCAATCAGCTGGAAGACACCGATCAGAAGCGCATCTTTATAAGTAAGCTCCGACAGCTCTTCCACTCTCGGCTCCCGGTCCCTGTTGACGGATTCAATAATCAGGAAAGCAACACCGACCACGATCAGCATGATCGCAACGACCAGCCAGTTATAGAGGTGCTCGTCCAGCCAGTCATCAAACAGGACGCCGACCACCGCCGCCGGAATGCAGGCGACAAGGGTTTTGCCCCAGAGATCCAGCACGTCCCTTTTCAGAATGATCCGGGTCCGCTTTCTGTGTTTGTAGATGCCGAGCGGCCAGATCGTTTTAAAGTAAAGCAGCACGACTGCCAGAATCGCTCCCAGCTGAATCACGACCAGGAACATGTTCCAGAAGTCTTCACTCACATTCAGCTTTACAAACTCATTCAGCAGAATCATGTGGCCGGTACTGCTGACCGGCAGCCACTCGGTAATACCCTCCACGATGCCGAACAGCACCGCCTTGAGAAACTCTGTCATCTCTTATACTCCTTTGTACTCCTCTTCAACAAATCTGCGGAGCACCGGAATCGCGCGCTCCACAACCTGCGTCTCCACACAGTAGGCAACCCGGAAATAACCCGGGGCGCCGAAGCCGTCCGCCGGCACAAAGACCAGATCGTGCTGCAAAGCCTTCCGGCAAAATGCGATGCTGTCGCTGAGTCCGTCCGCCTCCGGCAGGGCCTTCGGCATAATATAGAAGGTTCCGTCCGGACGGATGACCTCAAAGCCCAGCTCCTTAAAGCAGTCATAGAGCAGGTTCATATTGGTCTCGTAGACCGACAGATCCGCTGTCTCCTCCAGCGTCTCGGAAACCGCCAGCTGGATCAGCGAAGACGGACAGTTGTGTCCGATGCCTCTGGAAATCTGGCCGAACATCGCCACCAGATCCTCCGCGTGCTCCGCCTGCGGGTTCACGGCGACATACCCGAACCGCTCGCCCGGGATGGAAAGCGCTTTGGAGAAGGAATAGCAGGTCAGTGTGTGTTCATAGAACGAAGCCGGATAAGGGACCGTTTTGTGATCAAATACGATCTCCCGGTACGGTTCGTCGGAAATCAGGAAAATGTTCCTCCCAAGTTCGGCTGACTTCTTCCGAAGCAGCGCTGCCAGCCTCTCCAGGGTCTTTTCGGAGCAGACCACACCGGAGGGATTGTTCGGCGAATTGACGAGCACGGCCGCGGTCTTTTCCGAAATCGCCTCCTCCAGCAGGTCAAAGCGGATCTGAAAGTCCTCAAAGCTGGCCGGGATGATCCGGATCTGTGCGCCGGTTCCATTTATATAAGGAATATATTCCGGGAAAAACGGCGCGAAGACAATGACTTCTTCCCCCGGCTCGCTCACTGCGCGCACAGCATGGGCTATTGCCCCTGTGGCGCCGCTGACCGGAAAAATATGCTGCGGGCCGTAATCCATCTGAAACCGGCGGTTCAGCGAATCGGCAATTCTTTTTTTGACAACGGGATTCCCGACCGTCGGGCTGTAGCCGTGCAGCTGCAGCGGATCCGTCTCCTTCGTGATCCGGATCAGCGCTTCCTTAAAAGCCTCCGGCGCAGGCACGGACGGATTGCCAAGGCTGAAATCATAGATGTTTTCAGCCCCGATTTCCTTCGCCCTGGCTGTTGCGTACTCCGACAGCTCCCGAATCACCGATTTGTGTCCCAGCATCTCCAGATATTGTCTGTTTACCATAAAAACTCAGTCCTCCGCCCAGACCAGTGCACACTTCACGGCCTTCTTCCAACCCTTAAGCAGCATCGCGCGCTCTGTCTCATCCATTTCCGGAATAAATACTCTGCCGAGCTCCCAGATGTGGGTCAGTTCCTCGCGGTCCTTCCAGAAGCCGACCGCAAGTCCCGCCAGGAAAGCCGCACCCATTGCGGTGGTCTCGATGCACTTAGGGCGTCTCACCGCGCGGTCCGTGATATTGGCCTGGAATTTCATCAGGAAATTGTTGGCGCTGGCGCCGCCGTCCACCTTGATATCATTCAGTGAGATGCCTGCATCCTCTTCCATGGCGCGGATGAGATCCGACGACTGATAGGCAATGGACTCCAGCGCGGCCCGGATAAAGTGCTCCTTCTTGCAGCCTCTGGTGATACCCACCACCGTGCCGCGGGCGTACTGATTCCAGTACGGCGCGCCCATGCCGGCAAAAGCGGGCACCAGATACACACCCGCCGTGTCAAAGACATCTGATGCGTATTCCTCGGTCTGAGACGCCGTTTTGACCATGCGCATCTCGTCGCGCAGCCACTGCACCACCGCGCCGGCGACAAACACGCTGCCCTCCAGTGCATATTCCACATGATCAGCGCCGGAAGCGGCAATGGTCGTCAGAAGGCCGTGCTCGGACTTAATCGCCTCGTTGCCGGTGTTCATCAGCAGGAAGCAGCCGGTTCCGTAGGTGTTTTTCACATCGCCCGGATTGAAGCAGCACTGTCCGAACAGCGCGGACTGCTGGTCGCCCGCCGCGCCCGCGATCGGAATCCGGCCGCCCAGCATGCTCTCATCCGTGTAGCCGTACAGGCAGCTCGAGGGCATGACGTCCGGCAGCAGATCCCGCGGAACGCCGAACAGTTCCAGCAGCTCCTCGTCCCATTCCAGCGTATGAATATTGAACAGCATGGTCCGCGCGGCATTCGTGTAATCCGTGACGTGAACCTGATGCTTCGTCAGATTGTAGATCAGCCAGCTGTCCACTGTGCCGAAAGCCAGCTTGCCGGCTTCTGCCTTCTCACGTGCGCCCGGCACATGATCCAGAATCCACGTGATTTTGCTCGCCGAGAAATAAGCGTCCGGCACAAGCCCCGTCTTCTCCCGGATTTTGTCTCCCCAGCCGTCCGCGACGATCCGGTCGATCATGGAAGCGGTCCGGCGGCACTGCCAGACAATCGCATTGTAGATCGGCCGCCCGGTCTCTTTCTCCCAGATGATGGTCGTCTCCCGCTGGTTGGTGATGCCGATTCCCGCAATATCGTGTGCCGAGGCGCCTACCTGCGCCATGGCCTCCGTTGCGGTCGCATACGTGGAGGACCAGATTTCCATCGGGTCGTGCTCCACCCAGCCGGGCTGCGGATAGTACTGCGGAAACTCCCGCTGCGCCACACTTACAATCTTTCCGCTCCTGTCAAAAAGAATTGTGCGGGAACTGGTTGTTCCCTGGTCCAGTGCCATTACATATTTTGCAGCCATACTCCCCTCCTGATTTATATCTGTGTTTTTTCTGTGCTCTTTATGATTTCCGGTCAGACCCTGCTCCGATCAGCCAGGTGTCATCTCCGGCCTGTCTGAACCCGATTCTGCGCAAAAGCCGGATCGAAGCGAGGTTGTCGGACGCCGTCACAGCCCGCACGGCCGGAAAGCCCAGTTCCTCAAGGCCATACCGGATGAGTGCACTGCAGACTTCACCGGCGTATCCCTGTCCGCGGAAGTCCGGATGAATCAGGTAGCCGAAGGAAACCGCCTCATCGCCCGCCTGAAAGGGCTCATAGCCCGCGCGGCCGATCAGTTTTCCCGGCCTGCTGTCATTCTCTTTCAGAAAGACGCCCCACACGCCGCAGCCGTAGAAACCGTAGACCTCCCGGATATAGGCTTTCAGGATTTCCCGCTCCTTTTCGCGGTCAGCGCTCATGCCCTCCAGAAAGCGGAGTGCCTGTTCATCATACAGTTCATAGAGACTGTCCAGATCATCTTCCGTCAGTTCTCTGACCACGCACCGCTCTGTCCGCAGGATGGTCCAGGGCATGCCCTGCAGCCGCTCACCGATCTTCTGCCAGGAATCCCGGTCGATCTCGTCCGGCTCCTGCAGGACATATTCGGCGCCGGGGAAGGATTCCGCCGGATTTCCGCCGTGCAGATAGCCCAGCACCTTCCAGCCGTTCCGGATCCCCTCCGCGCACAGCGGTCCGCTGTCCGTGAACAGCACAGCTTCCGGATCGCACTGCATAGCCCGGAAAGCCTCCGGACTGCACATTTCGGTGTCGATGCCGCATTCGGCAAGCCACGCCGCGGTCCGCTCTGTCTCCCGGCTGCGCATCTGCGCCGCCTCTTCGGGCAGTTCATTATCCGGTTTCAGGCAGAAGATGATTTTCATACTGTTCATAATTGTATCACACTTGGCTTTCCCTGCCTGTATTTTGTTGCGGGATACGATAAGAAAACACTACCCAAACGTAAAACCGTGCGTTTTGCGTTCATATTTTGTTTACAGATTCTTCAATCATACTTCATGATCCTCTCACGGTTTGGACATGAATTGTGATTATACTAAGAGCATAAGTTAAGACGAGTGCTGTTTTAAGAGCCTGCCTCAGCAGATTAACTTACTAATAACTTTTTCATAATAATGCCGACAGTCGCAAGACCGTCGGCATCCTCCCTTTTATGGGGGTTTTTTCTGATTTTCAAGCCCTTAAAATGTTTTGTCACTGTCACTGCAGCTTCTTTCCGCGCAGCATCCTGTGCACGCGGCGCACGGTTTTCGGCGCTGCGGTCAGCAGGGTCAGGTAGAGTTTGTTCTTTCCGGTGAGCCAGGGGCTCTGCAGCATCTCCTTAAAATGATCCTTCAGATAGCGGCAGACATCCGCGTAGAAGGAATTCTGCGGATTCATATCCTCAATCGGCACATGCAGCAGATAATCCAGGCGCTCATACAGGCCGAAGCGGACAGCTTCTCTCTGCAGCGCGGGATAAACCGGAACGACCTCGCGCTCCACCGCGTCTGCGTGGCGGATGATATCGATATAAGCGCGGGAGAAGTGCGATGCGTCCGCGCGGCGCGTCGCACTGCCGCGGCGGTGCACCACCTGATAGCCGGTCTCGGGAATCCGCAGGACGCCCGACGTGTCCGGCAGCATCTGCATATGCAGCCAGAAATCCTCACCGAGCTGCCCCTCCGGGAACAGGAGCGGCTCTTTCCCCTCCGGGAAGAAGCAGCTCCGCGGTACCAGCTTGGTGCAGTAACTCGCATCCCCTGTGTAGAGCAGCAGACTCCGGATAAAGGATTCCGGATCTTCAAAGCACTCCGCCTCCGGCGTGATCAGATCCGCAGGCAGGAGATTTCCCTCCTCATCGACTTCCTCGCGCCCGGTCTGCACCAGGAAGGGCAGGGTCTGCTGTCCGGCCTCCGAAGCGCCTGCCGGTCTGCATCCGTCAAGCCTGCGGTCACAGGCCTCCAGCATTTTCTCATACATGTCCGGCCGGATGTGGTCGTCCGAATCGACAAAACCGATCAGTTCTCCCTCTGCCGCCCGGATTCCGACATTGCGCGCACTTCCCGCGCCGCCGTTCTCCTTGTGAAATACGCGCACGCGCGGGTCCTCCTGCGCAATCGCCCGGCAGAGCTCCCAGGATCCGTCCTTCGAGCCGTCGTCCACCAGGATCAGCTCCAGGTCGCGCCATGTCTGATTCAGCACGTCCGACACGGTCGCGCGCAGAAAAGCCTCCGCATTGTAAACCGGTATGATAATGGAAATTCTCGGCTTTTTCATGATTTTGCCCAATCTGATGCCTTTACCTGAGGTATTTATCAACCTTCACCAGAAAGTCCTCGGTCTGGGAAAGGAGTGTTTCTTCATCGCGCACACTCACGCCGCTGACGGGGTAGCTGTATTCAAAATACGGCAGTCCTTTCGGGAAGAACTGCAGCCGTCCCCTGCAGACGCGCAGCAGTTCCGGAATCATTTCGACGCGGACGCGGGCTTTCGGCTTCATGCCAAAGCGGATCACGCCGTTTCCGCCGGTGATCTCCGTGATCTCCAGGCGCATCGCGATCGCCCGGATCAGTGAAATCCGAAGGAGGTTCTGCGCGCTGGCCGGAACCTCGCCGAAGCGGTCCGACAGTTCCTTTTTCATCTCCTCCACATCGTCCAGTTCGCGGATTTCGGCAATTTTCTTATAGATGTCGAGCTTCTGCCGCTCGTTGACAACATAAGAATCCGGCAGAAACGCATTGACATGCAGGTTGACCTTGCAGGACTCCTCCTGCCGGGTGGGCTCGCCTTTGGCCGTCTTCACGGCTTCATTCAGAAGCTTGCAGTACAGATCATAGCCGACTGCCTGCATATGGCCATGCTGTGCGCGGCCCAGAATGCTGCCGGCGCCGCGGATCTCCAGATCCCGCATGGCGATCCGGAAGCCGCTGCCCAGATCCGTGAATTCGCGGATCGCCGAGAGCCGCTTTTCCGCCGTTTCCTTCAGCATCCGGTTTTTCCGGTACATCAGGAACGCGTAGGCGACGCGGTTGGACCGGCCGACGCGTCCCCGCAGCTGATAAAGCTGGGAGAGTCCCAGGCGGTCCGAGTCGTGAATGATCATGGTATTGACGTTGGAAATATCCAGACCGGTCTCGATGATCGTCGTGGAGACCAGCACGTCGATGCGGGCGCTGATGAAATCATACATGATTTTCTCCAGCTGCGCCTCATCCATCTGCCCGTGAGCGTAGGCGACCCGCGCCTCCGGCACCAGCTCCGCGATTCCCGCCGCGACCCGGTCAATGTCGCTGACCCGGTTGTAGACATAGTAAATCTGTCCGCCCCGCGAGAGCTCCCGGGTGATGGCTTCCCGCACCATCTCGTCGTTATACTCCATGACATAGGTCTGGATCGGCACACGCTCTCCCGGCGCTTCTTCCAGCACACTCATATCCCGGATGCCCACCAGACTCATGTGGAGCGTGCGCGGAATCGGCGTCGCCGTCAGGGTCAGGACATCCACATTTTCCTTCAGCTTTTTGATCTTCTCTTTATGAGAAACGCCGAAGCGCTGTTCCTCGTCCACCACCAGCAGTCCCAGATCCTTGAAATGAACATCTTTGGACAAAATCCGGTGCGTCCCGATGACGATGTCGGCCTTGCCTTCCTCCAGCGCCCGCAGGGTCTTCTTCTGCTCCGCCGCAGACCGGAAACGCGAGAGCAGTTCGATGTTGACCGGGTAGCTGTGCATGCGCTCCGTGAAGGTGTTGAAATGCTGCTGCGCGAGGATGGTGGTGGGCACCAGGACGGCCACCTGCTTGCCGTCCTGCACGGCTTTGAATGCCGCCCGGACCGCAATTTCCGTCTTGCCGTAGCCCACATCTCCGCAGATCAGGCGGTCCATGATGCGGGAGCTCTCCATGTCCCGCTTGGTGTCCTCAATCGCCTGCAGCTGATCCTCCGTCTCCTCAAAGGGAAACAGTTCCTCAAACTCCCGCTGCCAGACGGTGTCCTTCGCAAAGGCGTGGCCCGATAAGGCCTGGCGCGCCGCATAGAGCTTTACCAGGTCCTCCGCCACTTCCGCAACGGCGCCGCGGACCTTCGCCTTGGTCCCGTTCCATTCCTGCGTGCCCAGCTTGTTGATCTTCGGCTTTGCTTCGGTGTCCGCCGCCGCATATTTCTGCAGTGCGGACAGCTCCGAGGGCAGAATATAGAGGGTGCCGCCGGCGGCATACTCGATCTTCAGGTAATCCTTGGAGGCATTCTCTACCGTAATCTGTTCCACGCCCCGGTAAATGCCGATTCCGTAGTCCTCATGAACCACATAGTCGCCGGGCTTTAACTCGGAGAATTCACTGATGGATTCTCCTTCATATTTTCTTACCTTTTTCTTCGGTGTCTTCCGGGCTCCGAAGATATCCGAGTCCGCGATCACCGCAAAGTGCAGGTCCGGGTACTCGAAGCCGTGAGAGATATTCCCGTAGTAGGTCATGATCTCCCCGGGCTCCAGGATCCGCTCGGGGTTTTCGCTGTAGAAGGCGGTCAGACCGTTGTCCGTCAGATCCTGTGCGAGGCGCTTTGCGCGGGTTCTCGAGGGTGAGATCAGGATGACACTGTATTTCTTCTTCCGGTATTCCGCAAGATCCTTCTGCAGTGCCTCAAAGCTCCGGTTGTAAGCCGTCACGCTGCGGGCGTGCAGATTGATGATCGGTGCGTTTTCAAAATAAGTGTTGTTGCCGATCGCGTCCTGCCCCTCTTCTTCGCGTCCTCTGAACAGGTCCGCGCCGGTCAGGGAAAGGGTCAGTCCCAGCCGCGGGAAGCGCTCACACTGCGCCTGCGTTTTTTCGGCGGACTGCAGCAGTTCCATCTGCCCCGGCAGCGCCAGGCCGGCCTCCGCCCTGCCGATCATGCTCTCCCTGAACTCCAGCTCCACAGCCTCGGCGTGCGACCGGATTTTGCCCGGCTCATCGTAATAAAGCGTCGTGTAGTCCTGCGGGAAAAGCGACAGAAAGCTCTCCGTCATCGGATAAAAGTAATGGATATAGCTCTCGAGTCCGGAATAGTCTCCGTAGTCGCGGGCCTCCTCAATCTGTTCCTCGATACCGGTCTGCAGGCGGTGTGCCGCCTCCGGGCGGCCCTCCTCGCGCAGCTTCTTCACGCAACGGTCCGCTTCCTCGCTGATCCGCACCAGGCCGTCCCGCACGCGCTCTGCCGGAAGAATCATCTCCGTCGCGGGATAAATCCGGACAGATTCCAGCATCTGCATGGAGCGCTGAGTGAGGGCGTCAAAGCTGCGGATGGACTCCACCTCATCTCCCCACAGCTCGATGCGGTAGGGGTTCTCCTCCGTCAGATCGAAGACATCCAGAATGTCTCCGCGGATCGAGAACTGGCCGGGGGTCTCGGTCTGGATGCATTTTTCGTAGCCCATGGCCACAAGGCTGCGGGAGAAGAATTCCGTCGTCAGCTCGCCGCCCTTTTCAATCCGCAGAATGTTGTCCTTCAGGACGCGCAGCGGAATCTGCGGTGTCATCAGGGCGGAAAAAGTGGTCACGACCGTCAGCGGCCGGCCTTCGATCAGGCGCCGCAGGCAGCGCAGGCGCTCGATCTGAATCTCCCGGCTCTTTAAATCCGCCTGATAGAAGATCAGGTCTTTGGCCGGGAACAGCACTGTGTTGCGGTCATAAAACTGGTACTCATCCCGGATTTTCCGGGCGCGGAGTTCGTCGTGCGTCAGAATCAGCCGCATCCGGGCATGGGAAGTGAGCCCGCTCTCCTGCGAGAGGGCATAGATCAGGTGCAGCTTCTGGGACTCGGCGCAGCCCTCCGCGAGCAGGGCCGGCGCGCCGGGTGCGTTCATAAGCTGAACTGCCTTCAGATATTCTTCCGATTGATAAAGTGGTCTGGTCAGTGCTTTCATGCGTGCTTTCCGTTACCGTCCGTTACCCGTTGAAGCGGTTCTGTGCCGCGGCAAATCCGTCCGTCAGGATACAACGGACCGCTTCGGCTGCGCGCTTCTCCGCCTCCGCCATAGTCTGCGCACTTTCTTTGGAAAAATGTCCCAGAACATGGGCCGCGAGATCACCGTCCGGGTCGGGCTTTCCGCCGACACCGACCCGCACTCTCATAAAGCAGTCAGTGCCGAGATGGGCGATGATGCTTTTCAGTCCGTTGTGTCCGCCCGCGCTGCCTTTATCGCGCAGGCGCAGCTTTCCCTCGGGCAGGTTGACATCGTCCGAAATCACAATCAGAGAGGTCTCCGGGTCCGCTTTATAATAGCGGACTGCTTCCCCGACCGCCTCGCCTGACAGGTTCATGTAGGTCAGGGGCTTCATCAGGATCACCTTCCTGCCCTCAAACAGCCCTTTGGCCTGCATACTTTTGCCGGACAGGACGGGCCGTGTCAGTCCGGACTGCTCCGCCAGTTCATCAATCACCGAGAATCCGACATTATGCCGGGTTCCCTCATATTGCCGTCCCGGATTTCCCAGGCCTGCTATAATCACAAATTCTGAATCCATTCCTTACCCTGCTGTCACATGCTGCCTGATCTGTTTTCTCACTTTTACAAAGAGAAGGGAAGCGGCAACGCGCTTCCCTCTCTAAGTAGCATTATTGGAAATATTCTGCTCGTCTGTTCTGTCTATTCGGTCGCGTTATAACATTCAAGGATCATATTTTCCAATGTTGCTCTAGCTTCGGAATTAATGGGATGGGCTATATCTCTGTACTCGCCGTCTGCTGATTTCTTACTGGGCATTGCCACAAAGAGCCCTTTTTCGCCTTCAATTACTTTAATGTCGTGTACAACGAAGTCGTTGGCGAGAGTAATTGAAACAACTGCTTTCAGCTTGCCCTCCTTGGCGATTTTCCGTACTCTGACATCTGTAATTTCCATAAACGTCTCCATTTCTACATGGTAAAGCGTTCACCCTTTTCCACAACTATTTTGATTCCGTTTTCTCCTTTGTAGTATGAATTAGCCTGAATGGTGCCACCACTCTCTACGATGCAGTTCTCGATGTAAGTGTTATCCCCGATGTAAACGTCATTCAAAATAAGGGAATTTCTTATAACACAGTTGTTGCCGATATAGGCCTTCTGGAAGAGAACAGAATTTTCAACCGTGCCATTCACGATGCATCCGCTTGCCAATAAACTATTTTTGACAGTTACACCAACATTATATTTCGCCGGCGGAAGATCTGCGACCTTAGAATGCACTTCCGGATACTGTTTAAAGAAATAATCGCGGGTTTCTTTTTGCAGAAAATCCATGTTAGTATTGAAATAATCTTCCACTGACGCAATGTTGCTCCAGTAATTCTTCATCCTGTATCCGTAAATCTTCTTGATTCCTCTGTACCGGATCAGGATATCCTGAACAAAATCGAACCGCCCCTCCTCTCTGCTCTTCTCCAGCAGTTCGATCAGCTGCCTTCTGCGGATGATGTAGATTCCGCATGAAATTATGTTCGACTGAGCGACGATCGGTTTCTCTTCCATTTCTTCAATCCGGTCGTCCTCATCCATCTTGATCGTGCCGTAGCGCTCAATATTTGCGTTCTCCGGCATCTCTCTGCAGACCACAGTGATGTCGGCACGCTTGTTAACATGATACTCGAGAACTTCATTATAGTCCAGCTTATATACACAATCGCCGGACGTAATGACTACATAAGGCTCGTGAGAGTTCTTCAGGAACTCGAGGTTCTGAGCCATGGCATCCGCCGTTCCGCGGTACCAGTTGCTGTCCGCATCTGCAAACGACGGCGTAAGGAGGAACATTCCGCCCTGCTTGCGGCCGAAGTTCCACCACTTCGAGGAGCTCAGGTGATCCGACAGGCTTCTCGCGTTATACTGCGTCAGGACTGCCACACGCTGAATCTTGGAATGCTCCATGCTGCTCAGTGCAAAATCAATACTGCGATAGCTGCCTGCAATCGGCATAGCGCAGACTGCACGTTTATGTGAAAGTTCCTTCATCCGGCTGGAGCTTCCTCCGGCTAAAATGATACCAACCGCTCTCATCTCACATTCCTCCCTTTACCAGTGTTCTGCCGCTCTGGAGAGTGCCGCCCGGAAAATCAGAAGGCTCCGCTGCGCCGTTGATCATGACGTTCTTTCCAACGTTCACATTGTCCGGAATCGAAGTTCCCTCGCCCAGGACCACCAGGCCCTCGCGATAGATCGAAGGATCGGTCTCATTCGGCGCTTCGTCCCCGACACCCAGATGTACATTGTTTCCGATGGTGACATCCTCTGCCGTGATGACCTTCTGCAGAGAGCTGCCGCCGCCGATGACGGTGTTGTTCATCAGGATCGAATCCCGTACGACGGTTCCCTCGCCGACAATGACGTCGCAGCCGATGACGGAATTGTAAACCTGTCCGTAAATCTCGCTGCCCTCACCGATAATGGAGCGCTCCACATGGCTGTTCCCGCCGAAATACTGCGGCGGAAGCGATACGCTCTTGGTGTAAATCTTCCAGTATTCTTCGTAGAGGTTGAAGTCCGGAACGATATCGATCAGTTCCATGTTCGCCTCCCAGTAGGAAGTCAGTGTTCCGACATCCTTCCAGTAGCCGTTGAATTCATAGGCGTAAAGTGCCTCGCCTTTGTCGCGGCAGTACGGGATGACATGCTTGCCGAAGTCCAGACCGGGCTGGTTCTGGTTCGCAATCAGCGCTTCCTTCAGCGCCGGCCATGAGAAAATGTAAATACCCATGGAAGCCAGATTGCTGCGCGGATGCGCGGGCTTTTCTTCAAAGTCCGTGATCTTCTTGTTCTCGTCCGTGATCATGATACCGAAGCGCTTCGCTTCCTCCATGGGAACCGGCATGACGGCGATGGTGACATCCGCACCGTTCTCCTTGTGGAAGTCCAGCATGGTCTCGTAATCCATCTTGTAAATGTGATCACCGGAAAGAATCAGCACGTAATCCGGGTTGAAGCTTTCCATGTAATTCATGTTCTGGAAGATCGCGTTGGCCGTACCGGTATACCACTCGGTATGCTCGATCTTCTCATACGGGGGCAGGACCGAGACACCGCCCACATTTTTATCAAGGTCCCACGGAATACCGATGCCGATATGCGTGTTCAGACGCAGCGGCATATACTGTGTCAGCACACCGACCGTGTCGACGCCCGAATTAATGCAGTTGCTGAGCGGAAAGTCGATAATACGGTACTTTCCCCCGAACGATACCGCAGGCTTGGCCATGCCGGAGGTGAGAACTCCGAGACGGCTGCCCTGTCCGCCAGCCAGAAGCATGGCGATCATTTCTTTTTTAATCATTTTACCCCACCTCAATGCAGTTAGTTTTTGCGTAGACCACGCTACGTTATTATAACACACGCTACTATGAAATAAAACCTTTCCGCAGGGTTTTGGCGTTCATTTTATACAATTATCTCGCACTTATTTTTGGTTTTTTGGTTATTATTGGCATGCTCCTGTGCCGGTCTTCGTGATTATTGATAAAAATAACCCCCTGCGTTCCATCCTGCATCTGCAGGCCTTTTCAAACATGTTATAATTAATTCAAACAGGGTGACAAAGGAGCATATGTCATGTATCAGATTAATTTCCAGAATCCCATTCACGTTTATTTTGTCGGCATCGGCGGCATCTCCATGAGCGGTCTCGCCGAGATCCTGAAGGACCGCGGCTTCACAGTATCCGGGTCCGACCGCAGCGCCTCCGCACTGACACAGCGGCTCTGCGATGAAGGCATCACCGTCCATATCGGCCAGCGTGCTGAAAATATCACCGAAGACATTGACCTGACGGTGTTTACCGCTGCCATTCACCCGGACAATCCGGAGTACGTCCGGATCCATGAGCTGGGAATTCCTTCCCTGACCCGCGCACAGCTGCTCGGGCAGGTCATGAAAAACTACGAGACACCGGTCGCCGTCAGCGGAACGCACGGCAAAACCACGACCACCTCGATGCTCTCGGAAATGCTGCTGGAGGCCGGGATGGATCCGACACTCTCCATCGGCGGAAATCTGGACAGCATCGGCGGCAATGTCCGGATCGGACAGAGCGGCTGCTTTGTGGCGGAAGCCTGTGAATATACCAACAGCTTCCTCTCCCTGTTTCCGAAGATCTCCATCATTCTGAACATTGATGCGGATCACCTGGATTTCTTCAAAGATCTTGACGATATCCGGTCCTCTTTTGCCCGCTTTGCGGGACTGCTTCCGGAGGACGGAACGCTGATCATAAACGGCAGCATTCCCGACCCGGAGCGGATCACGGACGGGCTTTCCTGCCGGATCATCACCTTCGGTGCCGGCCCGGACTGCGACTATTATCCGGAGGACGTTCATTATGATGAAGAAGGACATCCTGTCTTTACGGTCCGGTCAAAATATGACACCGGCGAGGACATCGGTCCGATTCATCTGCATGTACCGGGCGAGCACAATATTTACAACGCGCTTGCGGCAATTGCCGCCGCGGACCTGCTCGGTGTGAGCAGAAAAGACTCTGCCGCCGCGCTCGCGCGCTTCGGCGGAGCCGGACGCAGGTTCCAGACAATGGGCACCTTGAACGGCGCGAAGATTATTGATGACTATGCGCATCACCCCACTGAAATCGAGGCGACTCTGCGCGCCGCCGCACAGCTTCCGCACGACCGGATTATCTGCGTCTTCCAGTCGCATACTTTCTCGCGCACGAAGGCCCTTCTGCCGGAATTCGCGAAGGCGCTGACCCTGGCGGACCTGCCGATCCTGGCGGACATCTATCCCGCCCGTGAGACCGACAATCTGGGCATCAGCGCGCGCACTCTGCAGGATGCCATCCGGGATCTGGGACATGAGTGTCTGTACTTCCCAAGCTTTGAGGAAATCGAAAAGTACCTTTTGGCAAATTGCCAAAAAGGTGATCTGTTGATAACGATGGGAGCCGGAAACATTGATACTGTCGCGAAAGATCTGGCTTCCGGCACCGTAAAGCCTTAAGTTATTCACTTTTGCGCTCCCGGGCAGGTTGCATACAATGTGAATTGCTCTGTGTCCGGGAAGAAGTGCAGACTCGCCGCGTTCCGGGAACAGCCCGGCGGGGCTGTCCACATTTTCCACATTTTCCACATGGTTTTCGTGGATGAAGACAGCCGGTACATCGAATGTTTTTTCTGTCACTTTTGCCCATATCACGGACGTTTTTCATGTGCTATACTCCGTGTGCAAAGGCTTAAAGAAAAGTGGGGCGGAAACGTGTTTACAATCTACAGCGACAGCCGGAGCGATTCAACCATCGTTCCGAATCTGTTTATAGATGAATATATGCGGGATGCGAATGATGCACAGCTCAAGATCTATCTGTACCTCATTCGTATGATGGGCGCGGGGCGCGGAACCAGTATCGCGGACCTGGCCGATCAGTTCAATCACACAGAGCGGGAAGTGATCCGCTCTCTGAAGTACTGGGAGAAACAGGGTCTTCTGTGCCTGGATTACGACAGCAGCCACAGAGAAATTGTCGGAATCCGGCTGTGTGACCCGAAGACACCGGAAAAAGAGAACGGGGCGGAAGAAGCATTCGCACCGGTTCAGACACCGGCTCCGGAAAAGGCTCCGGCTCCGGTTCAGGCGCCGGCACCCGCTCAGGAAGCCGCACCTACCGTGCCCGGAAAGGCCAGCGTCGGCGCTGCCGAGCTGCGTTCCTTCCGCGAAGCGGGCGGCGGGGCTGAGCTGATTTTCATCGTGGAAAAATATCTCGGAAAGCCGCTCTCCGTTCCGGAGCTGAAGACGCTTTACTATCTGTCCGAGCAGCTTCATTTTTCAAATGATCTGATCGACTATGTGGTCCAGTATTGCGTCGACCGGGGCAAGAAGGATTTCCGCTATATCGAAAAAGTCGCCGTCAACTGGGCTGAGAACGGAATAACGACACCCAAACAGGCGGAATTTGCAGCCTGTGCCGCCTTAAGAAGCGGCAAGACGCGGGTTCCCCGCAAGACGCCCAATCCTTTCGTCACGCAGATCAGCAATCATCAGTATGATTTTGATCAGCTTGAGAAAGAACTTCTGAGCAACTGAACGGTCAAAGGGGGTTTTTTCGTGTCGCTGACGCAGGAACAATACGACAGCATCATGCATGACTATCAGGTAAAACGCAGCCGCCATGAAAACGAACTTCGTGCAAGGCGCGCTGAAGTATACGCAAAAATCCCCGAATACCGCACTCTCGATCGTGAAATCCCCGCGCTCGGCGCCAGTACTCTGCGCCGGATGCTCGCCGGGGATTTTTCCCGTTCCGGGGAAGGTGCCTCCGATCCGGTTCTGGATCTGAAGAGGCAGATTCCCGTCGTGGAGGAGAAAAAGCGCGCGCTGCTTGCACAGGCAGG
>OCTX012277826.1_pt1 | contig 28398 bp, 20 predicted proteins | sample 1539691 | NCBI WGS metagenome assembly OCTX01 (sample SAMN02144231, study PRJEB22623) | gut metagenome | biome: sheep rumen | host: Ovis aries | place: New Zealand
AAGGGACGGTTCCCAGGGACGGTTCTTGAAGAAAGCGGTTCTCATTTCGAGAACCGCTTTCTTCTTAGAACCGTCCCCCAGGAACCGTCCCCGCATTCACGACGGGGTCGAGACCGCGATCCACTTGAAGCCCTTCTTCTCGTATTTGGCGGTCATCTCGGCGAGGTAGTCCGCGACGGTGGTGTAGAACTCCGCGATGACGGAGAGGTGGGAGGCGACGGCCGCCGCTCGCTCCGACCCCGAAGCCGTCTCGTAGTACTCGTTGTAGACGTCCTCGGGCACCAGGACCTCGATCGTCGCGCTCTGGCGGACATCGCGGAGGAGCGGGGCGGACCATTCTCCGGCGTTGAGGAGCTCGGCGCAGGCGTAGAGGTCCTCGGTGAGTTTCCTGATCTCCTCCATGGTGATGAGGTTCAGTTCATTTTTGTAGTAAAATACGCCTGCGAAGTTGCGGCTGATGATCGGGAGCAGCAGCCTGCCCGCCGCGAGACTGTCGCAGGAAAGTTCGTCTTTTATGGGGAGGTCTGCATTTCCCGCAAGGATCTCATCACTGATGGGATCGAACCAGAAACGGAGACGCGCGCTGTGACCGCGCCTGACCGGGATGGAATATTCGGCTTCAGCCATGGATTTTACCGCCTTTCATTGGATTTATGTAACCATCATAACAAGTCAGGGGGCTTCTTTCAAGAAGATCGCCTGATTTTTGTTTGACTTTCCTTCATTTCTGTGCTTTTATAGAAAGCACTGCAAAAATGAGAGGTTAATATGGAAGTCAGTAAGAACGAAACGATTACGGAAAATGAAAACAACGAGGCCGGCTTCGCCGCGCTGGGACTTGATGAGAGGCTGCTCCGGGCCATCTCGGACATGGGGTTTGACGCGCCTTCGCCGATCCAGGAGCAGGCGATCCCGACGGAGATGAGCGGGAGAGATGTGATCGGACAGGCCCAGACCGGGACCGGCAAGACGGCCGCCTTCGGCCTGCCGCTCCTTGAGAAGGTCGATTCGGAGCTCAAAAAGCTGCAGGCGGTCATCCTGTGCCCGACGCGCGAGCTCGCGATCCAGGTGTCGGACGAGCTGCACCGCTACGCAAAATACCTTCACGGCGTGAAGATCCTCCCGGTCTACGGCGGCCAGGACATCGTGAAGCAGATCAGGGGTCTCAAGGACGGCACCCAGATCATGGTCGGCACGCCGGGCCGCGTGATGGACCACATGCGCCGCGGGACAGTCAAATTCGACCATGTGCACACGGCGGTCCTCGACGAGGCTGACGAGATGCTCGACATGGGCTTCATCGACGATATGAACACGATCCTCTCGGAGCTGCCGGAGGAACGTCAGACCGTGATGTTCTCCGCGACCATGCCGCGGGAGATCGTGGATCTGGCGAACCGCTTCCTCACCGACCCGGCGATCGTGCGCGTCGCGAAGAAGGAGCTCACGGTGCCGGAGATCACCCAGTACTATTACGATGTGCGGCCGAACCGCAAGACGGAGGTCCTCTGCCGGCTCATGGACCTCTATGAGCCGAAGCTTTCGGTCGTCTTCTGCAACACGAAGCGCAAGGTGGACGAGCTTGTCGACGAGCTGAAGAGCCGCGGCTACTACGCGGAGGGCCTGCACGGCGACCTCTCGCAGGCGCAGCGCGACCGCGTGATGGGAAGCTTCCGGAAGCACCTGGTGGAAGTCCTGGTCGCGACGGACGTGGTCGCCCGCGGCATCGACGTCGAGGATATCGACGCGGTCTTCAACTACGATATCCCGCAGGACGACGAGTACTATGTCCACCGCATCGGTCGGACCGGCCGTGCCGGCAGATCCGGGACCGCCTACTCGCTGGTCGTCGGCCGCGAGGTCTACAAGCTGCGCGATATCCAGCGCTACTGTAAGACCCGCATTATTCCGCAGGCGATCCCTTCACTCGGCGACATCAACGAGATCCGCAGCGAGAAGATCCTCGACAAGGCTGTGGAGATCCTCGAGAAACAGGATGCGCGGCTTGAGAAGATGTTTGATATCCTGGACAAGAGGATTTTCGAGGATGAGGTCTCCTCGATGGACCTCGCGGCGGCCCTGCTCATGATGCACATGGGAGAAATGAAAACCGAGGACGATATCGCCGACGCCCGGGTCCCGAAGAACCTCGACGAGCTCGGGAAGCGCTATGAGGATACTGAGCGCCCGCACGGCCGGTTTGGCGGCAAGGGCAGCCGGCTCGACGGGAAGAAGCTGCGCGTAAAGCGGAGAAATGAAGACCGCGGTGATGACATGGTCCGCCTTTTCATCAACGTCGGGAGCCGCCAGCGCGTGAAGCCGGGCGATATCGTCGGCGCGATTGCCGGCGAGGCGGGCGTCTCGGGCCAGGTGGTCGGGGCAATCGATATCCGCGAGAGTTATTCATTTGTCGACGTTGACCGGAAGAACGCGGAGAAGGTCATGCGGGCGATGCGGAACGCGAAGATCCGCGGGCTCACGGTCCATATGGAGCGGGCGAACGGGGAAAAGTGAGAATTGTACTAAACTTCTGAAAAAATGTGCTTGACAGGACGGCTGCTTCGTAGTAATATAGTCAAGCACGGAAATGCGGCGAGATAGCTCAGCTGGCTAGAGCACGCGGTTCATACCCGCGGTGTCGAGGGTTCGAATCCCCCTCTCGCTACGAAAACCCCGAAGGCGAAGGCTTTCGGGGTTTTTTGTGCCCGAAATGGCAGGCCGCCCGATGTTCTCATCGGGCGGCTTTTTTCAAATCAAATTGAGCTTCGCTTTCAGCGCGTGCTGGAAAACCTGGTAAAAATTGATGCCGGCGGTTCCGGATGCACTTAAAAGTGCTGAAATCCGGTGTACTCACGAAGGGAAAATGTATTATAATATCGCTGAGAGGACAGTGGAGCCGGACTTGGATAGAAGGTGGTCGTCCCGTCAGGAAACGATCTCCGGGGAGGACTGGGAAGAGTATGATGAGTGAAAGAGCGATTAAAGAATACTTACGTGCAATCGCACACCATACAAAAAACAAAGGATATATTTTAGGATCTCTGGATAGATGCAAAACAGACGAAGAATTGGCCTTAATGACTCTACAACTCAACAGGGTATAAAGGACAGGAGAAGACTCTGCAGAAGGAAAGATAATCTCAATATAGAAAGGAGCGGTCAGGAAAAACGATGAACACTGATCAGAACCATACGAAACCGAAACAGAAGAACAGGCAGTGGCTCGGCGTCCTCCTTTTTGTGTTGATCGGCGTCTTCTGCGGCATCGTGATGATGATGTTTATCGATCATGCCGAGGCAAACGGAGCGTCCGTCCCCGTGAGGCTCCTGTATTTTCTGCTGCTGCTCCTTGTCATGTACGCGGTCATTCTGGTCCAGATTGTGATCCATGAGGGGGGCCATCTTCTTTTCGGGCTTATGACCGGGTACCGCTTCAGCTCGTTTCGAATTGCCAGCCTGATGCTGGTGAAGGAAGGGAACCGGTTTCAGTTTAAAAAACTCAGCCTGGCGGGAACGGGCGGACAGTGCCTGATGTGCCCGCCTGACCTTCATAACGGGACCATGCCGTTTGTGCTCTACAATTTCGGCGGTGCGATCCTGAATGCGGCTGCCGGGGCGGCAGGGCTGATTCTGTGTTTTCATTTTCCTGTGTATTCAGCCGGCTGGGTCGTCAGTTCCTATGTTGCGGTGATCGGGTTCGCCTTTGCTCTGATCAACGGGCTGCCGGTCAGGATGGGCACGGTCAACAATGACGGGCGGAACGCGCTCGACATGCTTGAGAGCAGGGAGGCGGTCAGGGCTTTCTGGCTCCAGCTGAAGGTGACGGAGGAGATCGCAAGGGGGAAGCGCCTTAAGGATATGCCGGAGGAATGGTTCGCTGTCCCCTCCGACGAGTCCATGAAAAACGGGATCATCGCCGTGACCGGCGTGTACGCCTGCAACCGCCTGATGGATCAGCACCGGTTCGCGGAGGCAGATGCGCTGATGGCGCGGCTCCTTATGCAGGAAAACGGAATCGTGGGTCTTCACCGCGGCCTTCTTGTCTGCGACCGGATGTTTATCGAGCTGATCGGGGAGAACCGCCCGGAGGTCCTTCATGCGATGCGTACCGCGGAGCAGATGAAGCTCATGAAGAGCATGAAAACAAGCCCGTCTGTGCTTCGGACGGAGTATGCGTACGCCCTGCTTGGGGAAAATGATCCCGGCAAGGCGGACGGGATCCTTGGACAGTTTGAGAAATGTTCGGCGAGCTACCCGTATCCGTGCGAGGTCGAGGCGGAGAGGGAGCTGCTGGAGATTGCGAGGGGTGTATTTTCTGAGAGGCAGGGCGGCTGAGAGGGCTGCCGGATGTGTGATAAGATCTGCGGAATAAGGAGGGACTTTTTATGGGCGATATGAGAACGATTCGTGTGACAGGAAAAGGCCGGATCAGGATCAGGCCGGACATGACCAGGATCACGCTGACAAAGGAGGGGACAGATCCCGAATACAGCCGGGCGCTTGAAAAATCCTCGAAGGACACGGAGGAGATCGGGGCGTTATTGACCGGATTCGGGTTTGAGAGGTCCGATCTCAAGACGCTGCAGTTCAGCGTGGATACCGAGTATGAGGGTTATCAGGAAGACGGGATCTTTAAACAGCGGTTTAAAGGCTACCGGTTCCGGCATGTGCTGAAAATGGAGTTTCCCTCGGACAATGAACGTCTGGGACGGATCCTGTACGCGCTGGCGAACTGCCCGGTGAATCCGGAGTTCCAGATCAGCTTCACGGTCAGAGACCGGGAGGCTGCGAAAAATGAGCTCCTGGGCAAGGCAGTCAGCGACGCGAAGGAGAAGGCAGCGGTGCTGGCGCAGGCGGCCGGCGTACGGCTTGGGGAGATCCGGAGCATCGACTATTCGTGGGGCGAGGTTGATTTTGAGGTCCGCCCGATGAACCGGATGATGATGGCGGACGCCGCTCCGATGGCCGCGAAGTCGGCGTTTGATATGAGCATTGAGCCGGACGATATCGACGTCTCCGACACTGTGACGGTGGTGTGGGGGATTGGGTGAAACGGCCGGCGCTTTACCGCGTTGAATCAACGACTCGGGGACGGTTCTTCGACGGTTGAGGGACGGTTCTTCAACCGTTGAAGAACCGTCCCTCAACCGTCGAAGAACCGTCCCCAAACCGTCGAAAGGAGCATAGAACATGAAGATATCCGGATATGATATAGCGGTTGTGCGGTCTGGGAGGAGAACGGTCGCTCTCGAGATCAGGCCGGACGGGACGATCCTTGTGCGGGCGCCTTACCGCATGCCGGAGAGGGAGATCGTTTCATTTGTCAGATCCCGGGAAGGGTGGCTTAAGACGCACGTCAAAAAGACGGAGGAGCGGCTCGCCGCGATGGAGGGCGTCCCGAACTACACCGAAGGCGAGCTGCGGGCAATCGCGGAGACAGCGCTCAAGGTGATCCCGCAGAGGATCGCGCACTACGCCCCGCTCGTCGGGGTGGATTACGGGAGGATCACGATCCGCTGCCAGAAGACGCGCTGGGGCTCCTGCTCCGCGAAGGGAAACCTGAACTTCAACTGCCTGCTCATGTTTACTCCGATCGAAGTCATCGACTCGGTGGTGGTCCATGAGCTCTGCCACAGGCTGGAAATGAACCACTCGGAGAGATTCTACCGCGAGGTCTACCGGGTTTACCCGGAGTATGACCGCTGGAACCGGTGGCTGAAGGAGCACGGGAGGGAGATTATGGCGAGGGTGCCGTGAGGCTGCAGGGACGGTTCCCAGGGACGGTTCCCGGGGCTTCAGGGACGGTTCCCCGGTTCGGTTCCCTGCGGGAACCGAATCCAGGAACCGTCCCCCAGGAACCGTCCCCAGGAACCGTCCCCCAGGAACCTATTGAAATGTTTACAGCGAAGGGATATAATGCAGATATCGACGGCAGTATGCCGGTATCGGAGGTATTTATATGAACAATTTTACTTATTATGCGCCGACGAGAGTTATTTTCGGGCGGGATACCGAGTGTGAAACAGGAAACGCCGTGAAGGAGGCAGGCGGCAGCCGCGTCTTCATCGTCTACGGCGGTGGAAGCGTCGTGAGGAGCGGACTGCTTGAACGCGTCGAGAAGTCCCTCGCGGATGCCGGAATTGCTTATGAGAGCTTCGGAGGGGTCAAGCCGAACCCGACCGCGGAGCACGCGGAAGAGGGAAGAGCGAAGGCGGAGGCGTTCGGAGCAGATTTCATTTTGGGAGTCGGCGGCGGCAGCGTCATCGATACCTCGAAGGCAATCGCGCACGGGCTCGCCAACCCGGGTGTTTCGCTCTGGGATATCTGGTCGAAGACGGTTCCGCTGACGAAATCGACGCCGGTCGGCGCGGTCCTCACGATCGCGGCGGCAGGGTCCGAGATGTCGGATTCGGCGGTGCTGACATTCGTCGCGCGGGGATTCAAGGGCGGCATCAACACGGAGTTCAACCGCTGCCGCTTTGCCATCATGAACCCGGCACTGCTGGCGACGGTCCCGAAGTACCAGCTCGCGGCGGGCGTCACGGACATCATGATGCACACGATGGAGCGGTATTTTATCCCGGAAATCAAATGCGACATGACCGATGAGATCGCCGAAGGCCTGCTCCGCACGGTGGTCGCGAACGGCCGCCTGATCCTTGCGGATCCGGAAAATTACGACGCGATGGCGGAGATCATGTGGTGCAGCTCCCTGTCCCACAACAACCTGACCGAGTGCGGGCGCGGGAAGGATTTCTCGGTCCACAAACTCGGACATGCGCTGAGCGCGGTCTACGATTACACCCACGGCGCGACGCTCGCGGCGGTCTGGGGCGCCTGGGCGGAGTACCTCTACAAGGATGCGCCGGAGCGCTTTGCGAAATATGCCCGCAGGGTCTGGGGCGTTGATGAGAAAGATGACATCAAAGCAGCCGAGGAAGGCATCGCGAGGACGCTTGCATTCTTCCGCGAGATCGGCATGCCGACGTCGCTCGAGGAGCTCGGCGTTGTGCCGGATGAGGCGGCACTGGATAAACTGGCAGACCTTGCATCGGCCGGGAAGACGCTGACCCTGACGAGGATCAAACCGGTAAGGTATGAGGGGATCAGGGAAATCTATGCGAACGCGGTGAAGGCGAGGAAATAAAAGGGAAGCTTCCCCAAAAACCTCAGGGACGGTTCCTGGGAATCGATTCTCAGATGAGAATCGATTCCCTGAGAACCGTCCCCACTTGTATTTTCAGAAAAATGTGCTATAATCTCCCTTTGTCATGTAAAAACAAGAAGGGAGATTTTTTGATGGAAACGAAAAAGCCGAAAGGCAGGGCGCTGCTGCCCATCGTGATCTTTCTCATACTGTACCTGGGGAGCGGCATCTATTTTGAGTACATACACCCGCTCGAGGGGCAGATGGGCTTTTATATCATGTCGGTGGTCGTGGCATTTTCCATCGCGCTCATCGTCGCGATGATGCAGAACCGGGCGCTCACATTTGACGAGAAGATCCACATCTGCGCGCAGGGGATCGGCGACGACAATATCACGATCATGCTGTTCATTTTCCTGATGGCCGGAGCGTTCAGCGGCATCGCGAAGGAAGCCGGCGGGGCCGTCAGCATCGCGAACCTGCTGCTTTCGATCATTCCGGGTGGTTTCGCGATCCCGGGCCTGTTCCTGATCGCCTGCCTGATCTCGATGGCGATGGGAACCAGCGTGGGGACGATTACGGTCCTCGTGCCGATCGCGGCCCAGGTTGCCGCAAACGGCGGTTTCAGCCTGGCGGTGTGCGTTGCGACGGTGGTCGGCGGGGCAATGTTCGGGGACAACCTCTCGTTCATCTCCGATACGACGATCGCGGCGACCAACACGCAGGGCGTCCAGATGAAGGACAAGTTCCGCACGAACTTTAAGATCGCGCTGCCGGCGGCCGTGCTGACGCTGATCATCCTTATTGTCTACGCGCTCCGGGGAAATGCAGTTCCCATGGAAAGCTATGACTACAACATTATCCAGGCGCTGCCGTACTTCATCGTGCTCGCGATAGCGGTCATTGGCATCAATGTCTTTGTGGTTCTCGGGGCAGGCATCCTGCTGTTCCTCCTCGCGGGAACCGCGACCGGGAGCCTTACCTACGTGTCGGCGTTCACGTCGATGGGCAACGGCACGTCCGGCATGTTCGAGACGATGATCGTGACGATCCTGGTCGCCTCGATCGGCTCGCTGATCCGGGAGAACGGGGGATTTGCGGCGATCCTCGACATTATCAAGAAGCATTTTTCGGGGAGAAAGGGCGGCATGGCCGGTATCGGGCTCCTGACGATCCTGATGGACATTGCGACCGCGAACAACACGGTGGCGATCGTCATGGCGGCCCCGATCGCGAAAACGATCACGGAGGAGTACGGGATCGACCCGAAGAAGACCGCGTCGCTGCTCGACACCTGCTCCTGCATCGCGCAGGGGATCATTCCGTACGGGGCCCAGCTGCTGATCGCGGCTTCGCTGGCGGGGATCTCCAGCATGGCGATTATTCCTTTCCTGTTCTATCCGTTCCTGCTGGCGGTATGTGTGGTTGTGTCGATTGTGATGGAAAAATAACAGAGGGAAATAATAAAGCGCGGCGGGGCCGCGCTTTTTTCATTGGGAAGGTTCCCCAAAAAACACAGGGACGGTTCCCAGGGACGGTTCCCCAAAAACACAGGGACGGTTCCTGTGGGACGGTTCTTAAAAAAATTGATTCTGTTTGAGAATCAATTTTTCAGAGAACCGTCCCTGGGAACCGTCCCCGAAGTCCCCGAAGCACTCACTTCCTTGAGAAGAGAGACAGGATAAAGAGCACCACCCAGACCCCGCACGCGATAAGGCTCACGGAGACCGCGAGAGAGAACTTCGGGAGCGCGTAGGTGAGGGTCACATCCGCCTCGCCGGCGGGGAGGTAGACGCCGATGAGCCCGCCGTTGATGTTCTCGACCGGTGCGGGACTGCCGTTCACGAGGGCTGTCCAGTTCCCGGAGTAGAGGAGCGGGACGCAGAGCATGCCGCCGTTTTCGGTGGTGACGGAGGCCCGGTAGACGTCATTTACAAAGGAGATGTCCCGGATGTCTGTATTTTTAAGAGCCGCGAAATCCGCCGCCGGATCCGGTGCGGTCAGCAGGGAGATGTCCGTGAAGGGAATCACGGAGCCCTCCGGGATGTCCATGCGGATCACGGTGACGCCGTCCGGCAGCAGAAAGTTCATCTCGGGGGCGGCCGCATTGACGCTGATGAGCTCGTAGACCGGGTCGGAGAGGTCCGGATGGTCCTCCGTCATCGTGAAGAGCTCGAAGGTGATATTTCCCATGGCGGCTGCGGCAGCTTTGTCGACGGCGACATGCAGGTACTGGATCTCATCCGAACCTTTTTCGCTCAGCGCTTCCGTGAGGTCGAAGAAGAAATACGGATCCGGACCGGTCGCGTTGATCGTGATCCCGGTCTCCGTGTTGGTGAGCGCGACATTCGAGGGGGTGTGGATCCTCGGGATGAGGTCGAAGCGGGAGGTGTCCGCAGGGTCCGGACCGAGTTCCGGCAGCGGATAGGCGATCTCATCCGTGGCGATATAGCCTTTCGTGAGCGCTCTGACCCGCTCGAAGGAGGAGAGGCGGGCAAACTCCTCACTGTCCAGCTCCTCCTCGTAGACATAGCCGAAGGGGAGGGCATTTTCATTTTTAAAAGTGCGCTGGGTCTCCGTCTCCGCGATTAGGCTGAAGAGGCCCGGCTCAAGCGAGTCCGACTTGTTGTCCGGTTCGTCGGTGATGAGGTAGCGGCCGCCGAGCATCGTGTAGAGGTAATAGTTGCGGTAGCCTGCCCGGAAGAAATTCGAGGAGATCTCGTAGGAGGCGTAGGCCCTGGCGAGGGACGCTGCGCTCGCGGAGGTCGTGTTGGAGTAGGAGGTGGAGGACATGTAGCCGTCGACCAGGCCTTCGTTGGCCATATCGTACTCTTCACTGGCGGAGATCCGGTAGAGGCCGGCGTCGGCGGCGAGGACGTCCGCGACGGCCTGCTGGGTGCCGTCGTTGAAGAAATCATTTGCGAAGGAGTCCTTCGTGAGATAAACGCGGCTGTTCAGGGACGTGTCGTTGAGCGCGATGAGCTCAGCGGCAAGGAGCAGGGCCATGAGCGCAAAGCGCGCTTTTTTTATGCCTTTTATCAGGGTCGAGCTCATAAGAAGAGAAGCCCACAGGAAAATGAAAACCGCGACCGTGATCAGCGTCTCCTTCCTCACCGCGACCGCAAAGCGGCGGCTGCCTCTTACGAGAACAAAGAGGGCGGCGGCCATGAGAACGGGAGCCAGGGCCGAGACGATGCGGAGGCGCATCTCGCCGTCCTCCTCAAGGAGCGAGCGCATGAAGAAGGTCACCGCGATCATCTCCATAAAGAGGATAATGAAGGAATACCGCTGGGAGATCGGGTTGAACGTGAGGACACGGCCGGTCCCCTGGAAGAAGAGCATGAGGAACGCGATGCCGGCAAAGAGCAGGGTCTTCACCGCGCTTTCCTTACGCAGCAGCAGGAAGAGCATCGCGAAGAAGGCCAGGAGCGTCGCGGAGAGCAGGGCCGCATCGTAGTAGCTCGCGGATCCGGAAAATGCGGAGCCCGCCCCGATGAGATCCGCCGAGAAAAGGCGGGCCAGGTAGGTGCCGTAGGTGTGCAGGTCGTAGGGCAGCAGGAGCGAGCGGAGGCTGGCGGCTCCGGTGTCGCCGGAGCGGGCGCTGCCAAGGAAGCTCGAGGCGATCGCGAGGAGCGGCGCGGCGGCCATGAGGAGCGCGCCGACGGCGGAAAAGAGCAGTTTGAATTCGCGGGAGAGGAGGAGGCTAAGGCGCGATACGGGTTTCATTTTCCCGTTTTCGCCGGTCTCCATGAGCGAACGGAAGAACACGTAGAGCGCGCTGAAGATCCCGCACATGTAGAAGAAATAGTAGTTCGAGAGAAAGAACAGAGCGAGCCAGAGCGTAAGGACAAGCCAGCCGGAGAGCGTATCCCGGCGAAGGACGCGCTCAACCAGGAAGATCATGATCGTGAACATGAGCATGCAGCAGCCGTAGCTGTAGTTCTGGCCCCAGACGACGATGTAAGAGGAAAATGTCCACGCGAGGGCGGGCAGGAGGGCGGCCGCGGCATTTCCCGAGAGCAGGCGGAAGGTGTTGTAGGCGAAAACCGCGATCAGGTTGTTCTGGATAAAGAGGTAGAGCATGATCCCGGCCGGGAAATTGTCCCGCCCGAAGAAGAGCAGCATCAGCTTGAAGGGGTTGATGTACTGGAGGAAGGTCGCGGTCGTGTCCTGGCCGAGGCCGCTCCAGATCGTATAGTGGGAGAATGTCCGCGTCTCAAAGAGGCGGGAGAGCTCCGCGATGATCGGGTAGGAGGAGGAGAGAGAGTCGGAGCCGACGTCGCTGTACATGAAGACGGCGTCTCCGAAAATGAAATTTCTGTAGAGGATGAAAAAGACCGCGTTTGTCAGAATAAGAAGCGGAATGACCGGGTGGTCTTTGAATAAACGGCGCATGGCGGATGATACCTTTCTGAAATCTGTCTGACAGGGAAATACGCAAAAGGGACGATCCGGAAGGAACCCTGAAGGTTCGGTCGGGATCGTCCCGTGATTGTCCCCGGATGATCTTAGGCGAAGAAGGATCTGACTGTATCAATGACCTTATTGCGGTCCTCTTCGGTCAGGTGGTAGTAGAGCGGGAGGCGGACAAGGCGTTCACTCTCTTTTGTTGTGTATTCGTCCTCGCCGGCAAAACGCCCGAACTTGAGGCCGGCCGGGGAGGAGTGCAGCGGGATATAGTGGAAGACTGCCATGACGCCGTTTTCCTTCAGGTATTTGATGAAGGCGGTGCGCTGGGGGAGATCCTTCAATTTCAGGTAGTACATGTGGGCGTTGTGGACGCAGCCCTCCGGAATGAACGGAACTTCGAGGAGGCCGGCCTCCGCCATCGGGCGGAAAGCTGCATCGTAGGCGTTCCAGGTGGCCATGCGGTCGTTCCGGATCTCGTCGAAGCACTCGAGCTGGGCCCAGAGGTAGGCCGCGTTCAGGTCGCTCGGCAGGTAGGAGGAGCCGTAATCGACCCAGGTGTATTTGTCGACCTGGCCGCGGAAGAAGCGGGAGCGGTCGGTACCCTTTTCGCGGCAGATCTCGGCCTCGTCGCGCTGGTCGAGCGTGGGCAGAATCAGAGCGCCGCCTTCGCCCATCGAGTAGTTTTTGGTCTCGTGGAAGGAGTAGCAGCCGAAGTCGCCGATCGTGCCGAGGACTCTGCCCTTGTAGGTTGAGCCGACAGCCTGGGCGGCGTCCTCCACGACGATCAGGTTATGCTTTTTCGCGATCGCCATGATCTCGTCCATCTCGCAGGACACGCCCGCATAGTGGACGACCGCGATCACGCGGGTCCTGTCGGTGATGGCTGCCTCGATCTTCTTCTCATCGATGTTCATGGTGTCCGGGCGGACGTCGACAAAGACAAGCCGGGCACCGCGGGCAACGAAGGCGTCCGCGGTCGAGCAGAAGGTGAAGGAAGGAAGGATGACCTCATCGCCGGGTTTGATGTGGGAGAGGATCGCCGCCATCTCGAGTGCGGAGGTGCCGGAGGTTGTCAGATAGACAGCCGCCGCCCCGGTCTGCTCCTCGAGGAAGGCATGGCACTTTTTGGTAAACGGGCCGTCGCCGCAGATCTTGCGGTTCTTTACGGCTTCCTGCATATAGACAAGTTCATTTCCGGAAAACGGAGGAATGTTGAAATCGATCATGGAATGCTCCTTTTAATGCATAGTCTAATTGATAATACACCAGGAAAGGATTTTTTGCAAGGTATTCAAACCTGTTTAGACTCTTTTAAGCGCTTGCATCTTTGCACGGATGATAGTATACTATGTTGGATTATGAATTGAAAGGAACTTATATGGACAAATTTAAGGCAACGCCGGTCCAGCCGCTTTTGTCTTCGGACGGAAACCGGCTGTTTGCAAAGCGCGACGACCTCCTGCCGTTCTCGCTCGGCGGGAACAAGGTGCGGATCGCGGCGGCGTTCATCGATGATATGAAAAGGAAGGGCAAAAACGCCCTCATCATGTACGGCAACGACCGGTCGAACCTCTGCCGGGTGCTCGCCTCCGCCTGCCGGGCGGAAAAGATCCCCTGCCTCATGGTCTGCTCCGACGACCCGGACCACACGCACACCGTGACCGGGAACAGCCGTCTGGTCGGCCTCTTCGGGGTGGAGATCATCCGCTGCGCGAAGAATGCGATCGCGCCGGCGGTGGATACGGCCTTTTCAAGGCTCAGGGAGCGCGGATACGATCCCTACTATATCTACGGGAACCGGCTCGGCGAGGGAAATGAAGGAACCGCAGCCCGCGCCTACGCGGACGCTTACGGAGAGATCCTGCGGGACGAGGCGGAGCTCGGTCTTCATTTTGATTATATATTCCACGCCTCGGGCACCGGCTCGACCCAGAGCGGGCTTATCGCCGGTCATCTCGCGAACGGGGATACCCGGAAGATCGTCGGGATCTCGGTCTCGAGGGACAAAAAGCGCGGCACGAGGATCATCCGGGACGGCGTCGCCTCCTGGTTCCGCGGCCGGGGCGAGGAGCCGCCATCGGGCTTTGAACAGGAGATCATCCTTGAGGACGCATACCTCTCCGGCGGCTACGGGCAGTACGATGAGGAGATTCTCAGGGTGATCCGTGAGCAGTTCCTTGCGAACTCGCTGCCGCTCGATCCGACCTACACCGGAAAAGCCTTCCGGGGCATGCAGGCCTACCTGAAAGAGCATGAGATCACGGGGAAGACCATCCTGTTTATCCACACCGGCGGCATCCCGCTGTTTTTCGATGCGCTGCCGCTCATCACCGGCGGAAAGGAGTAAATGATGCTGGTTTCGATTGTCATACCCTGCTACAACTCGGAGAAGACGATCCGCAAAGTCACGGAGATGGTCATGGCGGAGTTCGAGGGGCATCCGGACTACACCTGTGATTTCTTCCTGGTGAACGATTATTCCCGGGACGATACCTTCGGGGAGATCCGGAAGCTGGCCGAAGATTATGAAAATGTCCACGGCATCAACCTCATGCGCAACTTTGGGCAGCACAACGCGCTGATGGCCGCCTTAAACTACGCGGACGGGGATTACATCCTCGGGATGGACGACGACATGCAGACGCATCCGTCTCAGGTCTTTAAGCTCCTGGACAAGATCTCCGAGGGCTACGACCTCGTCTACGGGCGCTATGAGAAGAAGGAGAACGGGAGCCTCAAGAACCTCACGAGCAAATTCAACGAGGTGTCCTCCCGTATCCTGCTCGGCCGCCCGAAGGAGATCGTCTCCTCGAACTTCTGGGTCATCACGAAGGCGGTGCGGGACGAGGTGATCCTCTATAAGAATTTCAATCCGTACGTGGACGGCATTTTCTACCGGACAACGTCGAGGATCGCCAACGTCACGGTGGAGCACCACAAACGCGAGTACGGGAAGTCCAACTACACGCTCAAGAAGCTCATGAACCTCTGGCTCGCCTACTTCAACTACTCGGTGATCCCGCTCCGCATCTCGGCCTACATGGGCGCGATCTTCGCGGCGCTCGGCGGGTTCTTCGCGCTGGTCACGATCATCCGGAAGCTCCTTGATCCGACCATGCCGGCCGGCTGGGCCTCGCTCATCTGCTGCCTGCTGTTCTTTTCGGGCACGATCCTGCTGGTCCTCGGGATCCTCGGCGAATATATCGGGAAGCTGATCCTCTCGATCAACGGGACGCCCCAGTACATCGTCCGCGAGACGGTCAATATCCGTCGCGAGGACGGCGGAAAGCCGGCAGTCCCCGCACGGAAACGGGAGAGCGCTGATTTCGGAGAAGAAGGAAAATGAAAACACTCTTGATCCTCGGAGCCGGCATCTACCAGGTGCCGCTCATCAAAAAAGCGAAGGAGATGGGGCTGTACACCGTCGTGACCAGCATTCCCGGACCGTATCCGGGTTTTCAGTACGCCGATGAAGCGCTGTATCTCAATACGACAGACGCGGAAGGGATCCTTGCGGCGGCGAAAGAGCGCAGGATCGACGGGATCCTGACGACCGGGACGGACGTCGCGATGCGCTCGGTCGGCCTTGTATGCGAAACGCTCGGCCTGCCGGGGCTCTCACTCCGGGCGTCCGAAATCCTGACGGACAAGGCGAAGATGAAGGAAGCCTTCACCGCGGGCGGCGTCCGCACGGCGGAGTTCCGCAGAGTGTCCTCCCTCGCGGAGGCGGAGAGGGCAGCGGAGGAGATCGGTTACCCGGTCATGGTCAAGGTGACGGACAAGTCCGGCAGCCGTGGGGTTACGAAGGTGACCGGGTGCAAGGACCTTGCATCCGCTTATGATTACGCGATGTCCTTCACCGGGAAAGATTACCTGGTCGTCGAGAAGTTCATCGAGGGCCATGAGATCGGGATCGACGCCTATGTCTCCGGGAAAAAGCCGGTGCTCATCCTGCCGCACGACAAGCTGGTTTACAGGGGTCCGCACTCGACGGTACCGGTCGGGCATGTATTTCCTTATCAATGCTCAGATGAACTCGGCAAAGACATTGAATGTCAGGTGCAGCGGATCATCGACGCAAGCGGACTTGACCACGCAGCCCTCAACATCGACGCGTTCGTCTCCGGTGACAGGCTCTATGTGATCGAAGCCGGCGGAAGGTGCGGGGCGACCTGCATCCCGGAACTCATCTCGATGTACGGCGGGATCGATTACTACGGCCTCATGATCAGGAGCGCGCTCGGGGAGGAGACGGATTTTACGCTGAAGCGCCGTCTTCCCTGCGCAGCGAGCCTCCTCTATGTGGAGGAGCCTTCGGTCCTTGCCGGGATTGACGATGAGAGAGTGAAGGCGCTTTCGGAGGAAGGATTTTTCATTTCCTTCGATTATAAACCCGGGGACAGGCTGCCGGCGATGGAGAACGGCACCGACCGGATCGGCCAGGTCTACGGGCCGTGCAGCACCGGGGAGGACATAAAGAACATGCTCATGAGAGCCCGGGCGTGTATGGCTTGTCAATCTGCGGGCCCGGTGTTATAATAAATTATGTATGTACACTTTTATTAAAGGAGAAAAGCATATGAGAACATACCTTGTAACAGGCGGCGCCGGCTTTATCGGCTCCAACTACATTCACTACATGTTCAGAAAATACGGCGACGAGATCCGCATCATCAATGTGGACAAGCTCACCTACGCCGGCAATCTCGAGAACCTGAAGGACGTCGAGGATAAGCCGAATTACACGTTCGTCAGGGCCGACATCTGCGACGCCGAGGCGATCAATAAGATCTTCGAGGAAAATGACATCGACCGCGTCGTGCATTTCGCGGCGGAGAGCCACGTCGACCGCTCCATCAAGGATCCGGGTGTCTTTGTCAAGACCAACGTTCTCGGCACCTTAACGATGCTGAACGCGGCCAAGAACGCCTGGGAACTCCCGGACGGGAGCTTCAAGGAAGGCAAGAAGTTCCTCCACGTCTCCACGGACGAAGTCTACGGCTCGCTCTCGAACCCGGATGATTACTTCTATGAGACGACGCCGTACGATCCGCACAGCCCGTATTCGGCCTCCAAGGCCTCCTCGGACTTCATGGTCAAGGCCTTCATGGACACCTATCATTTCCCGGCCAACATCACGAACTGCTCCAACAACTACGGCCCGTACCAGTTCCCGGAGAAGCTGATCCCGCTCATGATCAACAACGCCCTGCACGGCAAGAGCCTGCCGATCTACGGCGACGGCAAGAACATCCGCGACTGGCTGTACGTCGAGGATCACTGCAAGGGCATCGACATGGTGCAGGAGAAGGGCAGGCTCTTCGAGACCTACAACATCGGCGGCCACAACGAGCGCGAGAACATCCAGATCGTAAAGACGATCATCTCGACGCTGCGCGAGGAGCTTTCGGACGACGATCCGAGAAAAGCGCACGTCAATGAAGACCTCATCACCTACGTCACCGACCGCAAGGGCCATGACCGCCGCTACGCGATCGCGCCGGACAAGATCAAGGCTGAGGTCGGCTGGTATCCGGAGACCACCTTCGAGGTCGGCATCAAGAAGACCATCAAGTGGTACTTCGAGCATGAAGAGTGGATGGAGCACGTGACCTCCGGCAACTACCAGAAGTATTACGAGGAAATGTATTCCGGAAGATAAAGGAGTATCGGCGGATGAAAATTCTTGTCACAGGGGCAGACGGCTATATCGGCCGCCATGTTGTGGCGGAGCTCCTTCGGCGGGACTGCGAGGTGATCGCCTCGGATCTCCGGACGGAGGGGATCGATCCGCGGGCGCGCGTGGCGGAGGCGGACATTTTTTCGGAGGATCCGGAGCTCTATCGCAGGCTCGGAAGTCCGGACGTTCTCATCCATCTGGCCTGGCGCAACGGTTTCGACCACTACAACAAGAGCCATGTGGACGATCTGCCGAAACATTACCGCTTCCTTACGGCGATGATGGACCAGGGCCTGCCGCAGCTCATCGTCATGAGCACGATGCACGAGGTCGGCTACTGGGAGGGCGCCATCGACGAAAACACGCCGACGAAGCCGCTGACCCCCTACGGGATCGCGAAAAACTCCCTCCGGGAGCTCACGGAAGTCTACGCAGCTAAGAAGGGCGTCGTCCTGCAGTGGCTGCGCGGCTTCTACCTGCTGGGGGACGACGCGAGAAACAACTCGGTCTTCTCCAGGATGGTGAAGCTTGAGGCGGAAGGCGTGCCTGTCCTGCCGTTTACGAGCGGGAAGAACAAATTTGATTTCATCACGGTGGACGAGCTGGCCGCGCAGATCGTATCCTGTGCGATGCAGACGGAGGTGACAGGGATCATCAACGTCTGCAGCGGCGTCCCCGTATCGCTGGCGGAGATGGCGGAAGCCTTCATCCGCGAGCACAACATGAAGATCCGTCTCGGCTACGGGCAGTTCCCGGACCGGGCAGACGCTTCCCCCGCCGTCTGGGGCAATCCCGAAAAGATCAGGCGGATCATTGCGAACGATCATAAACTGAAATGAGTGTGCGAGGTATAAAATGGGTAAAATCACTGTCGAGACCTGCGATATCGAAGGACTGAAGGTCATCACACCGGCTGTCTACGGGGACAAGCGCGGCTATTTCATGGAGACATACAACTACAATGATTTCAAGGCGGCGGGCATCCCGGAAGTATTCGTCCAGGACAACCAGTCATGCTCTTCGAAGGGCGTGCTGCGCGGTCTTCATTTCCAGATCAACTTCCCGCAGGACAAGCTGGTCCGCGTCGTCAGGGGCGCTGTCTACGACGTCGCCGTCGACCTGCGCCCGGGTTCTGCGACCTACGGCAAGTGGTACGGAGTCCTGCTCACCGAGGAAAATAAAAAGCAGTTCTTCATCCCGAAAAACTTCGCCCACGGTTTCTACGTCCTCTCCGACGTCGCGGAGTTCTGCTACAAGTGCACCGATTTCTATCACCCGAACGACGAGGGCGGCCTCCTCTGGTCCGACCCGGAGATCGGCGTTGAGTGGCCGATCCCCGAAGGCGAAGTCCCGAACCTCTCCGAGAAGGATACGAAGTGGGGCGGTATCAAAGAGTATACGGAAAAATATCGTAAGTAAAGCGGAGCGTACATATCATTGAAGAAAAAAGCAATTATCGCCCTGCTTGCCCTCTTTGCCCTGCTGATCAACGTTTTCCTTATCACCTACCCGAAGGAGACGCGGGAAGATACGGTCCTCCGCTTCAGCATCGAGGGGTCAGAGGCGGCCAATATCCAGGTGTATTACGGGGCGGACAGTCATTTTGCCTCCGAAAACCAGACCACCGCGGTCTATAAGACGCCGGGGGAGACCGAAGAGCTTTCCTTCACCGTGCCTTCGGACGCGGAGTGCATCCGGATCGATTTCGGGTCTCTGCCGGCTGATTACGCGGTCTACGGGATGAACTACACCTGGAGAGGCACGAACTACCGCGTCTCGATGCTCGCCTTCGCGCCGGACACTGCGCTGGAAGTCAGCGATATCGGGGAGCTCATCGCGGACGACGGGATGTTCAGCCTTAAGGTGACGGGGGAAGATCCCTTTATCACCGCGTCCGCAGGTCCGCACGGCTTTAAGCAGGCGGCAGCCGACCACGCCGGTCTCATGGGCACCATCCGGAATTTCCTTTTCGCCGGGATCTTTGACGCGGCGATCCTTCTGCTGTTCATTTTCCGGAAGAGGTTTTCGACCCTGCCCGTCGAGCTCTGGCAGAACCGCGTGCTGATCCTTCAGCTCGCCAAAAATGACTTCAAGACCAAGTACGCAGGCTCCGTGTTCGGCATCATCTGGGCGTTTATCCAGCCGACGGTCACGGTTGTCGTCTACTGGTTCGTCTTCCAGATCGGTCTCGGCGCGGGCGACAAGATGTCCCCCGGCGGCGTGACCTACGCGTTCGTCCTCTGGCTCATGGCCGGCCTTGTCCCCTGGTTTTTCTTCCAGGACACCCTGGTGGGCGGTACCAACGCGCTCCTTGAGTACACCTATCTGGTCAAGAAGGTGGTCTTCAAGATATCCATCCTGCCGATCGTGAAGGAGATCTCGGCTCTCTTCGTGCACCTCTTCTTTATCGGCCTCATGATGCTGCTCTATACGCTGGCGGGGCATTTCCCGACTCTTCACTGGCTGCAGGTCTTTTACTACAGCGGCTGCCTCTTCATGTACTGCCTGGGCGTCTCGTTCGCGACCTGCGCGATCGTCGTATTTTTCCGCGACCTGTCCCAGATCATCACGATCATCATCCAGGTGCAGGTCTGGCTCACGCCGATCATGTGGGATTTCAACGATATGGCGGCCTCCGGCCGTATGCCGGGCTGGCTGCTCCAGATCTTCAAGCTGAACCCGATGTTCTACATCGTGAGCGGTTACCGCGATTCGATGATCAACGGCGTCTGGTTCTTCGAGCGTCTGAACCTCACGGTCTATTTCTGGGCGGTCACGGGCATTTTCTTCGTGCTCGGGGCGTTCATTTTCAAGAGGCTCAAGGTTCATTTTGCGGACACACTGTGAGGAAAATGCATGGCGGATATTGCAATCAGCGTCAACAACATAACGAAGCTTTACAAGCTCTATGAGAAGCCTACGGACCGCCTGAAGGAGTCCCTGGGCTTTTCAAAGCAGAAAAAATACAAGGAAGTCTACGCGCTCTCGGACGTCAGCTTCGACGTCAGGAAAGGAGAGTGCGTGGGCATCATCGGGACGAACGGTTCCGGTAAATCGACGATCCTGAAGATCATCACCGGCGTCCTGAACCCGACGATGGGCAGTGTGGTCGTGAACGGGCGTATTTCAGCTCTTCTCGAGCTCGGCGCGGGCTTCAACCAGGAGTACACCGGCCTCGAAAATATCTACGTGAACGGCACGATCATGGGCTTCTCCCGCGAGGAGATCGACGCGAGGCTGGATGAGATTATCAATTTCGCAGACATCGGCGAGTTTATCCACCAGCCGGTCAAGACCTATTCGTCGGGCATGTTCGTGCGCCTGGCCTTTGCGGTCGCGATCAACATCGACCCGGAGATCCTCATCGTCGACGAAGCCCTGTCGGTCGGCGACGTGTTCTTCCAGGCGAAGTGCTACCACAAGTTCGAGGAGTTCAAGCGGGCGGGCAAGACGATCCTGTTCGTCAGCCACGACCTGGGCTCGGTCGCGAAATACTGCGACCGCGTCGTCCTTCTGAATAAGGGCGTCAAGAAGACCGAGGGCGAGCCCAAGGAAGTTATCGACATCTACAAGCAGGTGCTGGTGTCCGTGCCGGCGGCAGAGCAGAGGAAGAACCTCGAGGAGGAGATCTCCCGCTACCTGAAGCCGGAAAATAAAAACGGCCGCTGGTACTCGCAGCTGGAAGTCAACCCGCAGCTTCTCGATTACGGCGAGAAGCAGGCGGAAATCGTGGATTTCGCCCTGGTGGACGAGGACGGAAAGATCAATTCCGGCATCGTCAAGGGCGCTGAGTTTACGATCAAAATGAAAGTCGAGTTCCACGAGGACATCTCGGACCCGCTGTTCTGCTTCACGATCAAGGACCCGCAGGGAACCGAGGTGACCGGCACCAACACGATGCTCGAGCGCATCGACACCGGGCTCTACAAGGCCGGGACCGAGCATGTGGTCGAGTTTAAGCAGAAGATGACCCTGCAGGGCAGGAGCTACCTGCTCTCGCTCGGCGTGGTCGGTTTCGGAGGAGGACGGTTTACCGTCTATCACCGTCTCTACGACGTCTGCGACATCAACGTCATTTCCGACAAGAACACGGTCGGATTCTACGACATGGATTCCACGACGATGATCGACGGGAAAGTGAGGAAGAGGGACTGACATGATTCTTGCCGGCGGCAGTACAAAACGCTATGCGGTTTATGTCTTCCACGATGACGACGGCATCGTGGGAGACTATGTATGTCTGTTTCTGGAAGGTTTGAGAAAAGTTTCGGAGCGCATCCTCGTCGTCGTGAACGGGGATGTGAACAGCGAAGGCATGGAGAAGCTCAGCCGGGTTTCTGATGAAGTCCTCGTGAGGCCGAATGTCGGGTACGACATCACGGCTTACCGCGAGGGACTTCTTCACATAAGCCGGGAAGAGCTTCTTTCTTATGATGAGGCGGTCATCTGCAACGATACTCTCTACGGGCCGGTCGTGCCCTTCCGGGAGATGTTCGATGCGATGGCGGAGATGGACCTTGATTTCTGGGGGATCACCGCCTTCCACGGAGCTCCGTTCGACCCCTTCGGGACGATCTCCTACGGGTACCTGCCTGAGCACGTCCAGTCGTTCTTCCAGGTCTTCCGGAAGGACTTTATGGCGACGGACGATTTCCGGTCCTGGTGGGAAAATATGCCCGCGATCAGCCGCTACGAGGAGGCGATCGGTGTTCACGAGGCGGTCTTTACGAAGGCGATGGCGGACAAGGGCTACCGCTGGGGCGTCTACTGCGACGCGTCGGCCTTTTCGGACTACACCTGGGATCCGCTGCGCGATTTTCCGGAGTATCTCCTTCGGGAAATGCGCTGCCCGGTTATGAAAAAACGGACCTTCTACCACGATTATGGCGAAGCGTTCGGGCGGAGCGGCGGCGAAGGCGCGCGCCTGGCGTTCGACTATATCAAAAATGAGACATCTTACCCGGTCGACGCGATCTGGGAAGACCTCCTTCGAACCTGCCATATGGCGGACCTGAAGAAGCGGCTCGCCCTTACGGATATCGTCTCCTCGGAGATCGACGAGACGGAGGGCAGGGAGAGCAGCCTCAAGACCGCGCTGATTATCCACATCTACTACGACGAGCTCGCGCGGGACTGCGCGGAGTACGCGGCCAATATGCCGGAGGGGATCGATTTCTTCATCACCGTGCCAGATGAGGAGAAGCTGCGCCGCGTGAAGCCTTATTTTGCCGCGCTTGAGGAGAAGCATAAGATCACCTGGCGGATCTCCGGCAACCGCGGGCGCGACGTCGCGCCGTTTGTCGTGACGCTGAAGGACATCGTGATGAACTACGACCTGGTCCTCAAGATCCACGACAAGAAGGTGAAACAGATCCCGATCCTCTCGATCGGCCACGCCTGGCAGTACCTCTGCTTTGAGTGCCTGCTGCCGACGGAGACATTTGTGAAAAATGTCATCGCCCGCTTCGAGGAGGACCCGCGGCTCGGGCTTCTCACGCCGCCGGTACCGCTGCACGGGCCGTATTTTCCGACGACCGGGAACGGCGAGTGGGGCGAAAACTATCAGGCGACGAGGGACTGCGCGGACATGCTGGGGCTTAAGGTGCCGATGGACGAGGCGAAAGAGCCGGTCGCGCCGCTCGGATCCGAGTTCTGGGTGCGCACGAAGGCGCTCAGAAGTCTTTTTGCGCACGACTGGCAGTACGAGGAGTTCCCGGAGGAGCCCGTCGGGGTGGACGGGACCGCGATGCACGCGATCGAGCGCATCTATCCGTTCTGTGCGCAGGACGAAGGTTACTATTCCGCCTGGATCATGTCCGACCGCTACGCGCCGGTCCACATGGACAACTGGAGCTACATGAACCGGACGCTCATGAAGGCGGAGGCGGAGAGGACCGGCGGGTACCGCCCGTTCCCGGAGTTTCTCGACCGTGTCAGACATTCCTGACCGGATGGTTTTAAGGAGGCGTCATGATCATTGACAGAAAAACAAAAAACCGCCTGGTCATATTTCTGTTCTTCGACAAGGACGGGATCGCGGATCGCTACATACTCCGCATGCTGGAGGATCTCAGGATAAGCGCTTCGACGATCCTCACGGTCGTGAACGGGTATGTGAATGAGGAGAGCCGCGCGGCTCTTCGGCAGTACTCGGACGAGATCCTCATCCGGCCGAACGTCGGGTTCGACCTCGGGGGCTACCGGGACGGCATTTTCCATCTGGGCTTTAAGACCCTCGCGTCCTACGACGAGGTGGTCCTCATGAACTACACGTTCTTCGGGCCGCTTAAGTCCTTTGCCGGCATGTTCGAGGAGATGGCCGGGCACGACGTTGATTTCTGGGGGATCACGAAGCATCACAGAATCGACGACAATCCGTACAGGGGGAAGATCCCGTACGATTATTTTCCGGAGCACCTCAACTCGCACTTCTTCGCGCTTCGAAGGAGTTTTGTGAAGAGCTGGTCCTGGCGCGATTTCATGGTGAACCGGAAGAACCCGGAATCCTACCTCGACTCGATCACGGACTACGAGGCGGTTTTCACGAAATACTTCGAGGATCTCGGCTTTGTCTGGGAGGAGTATGTCGGGTCGGATTACCTCACGGAGATGAACAAGGCGCCGTTCGCCTACCTCGCGGCGGACCTCATCCGCGAGAAGGACTGCCCGATCTTAAAGCGCCGCAATTTCTTCGGCGATTACACGGTCTTCCTGCAGAACACGGCGGGAGAGAATTCCGTCCGCGCCTATGAGGCAATGAAGGAGACCGGCTACGACACGGATCTGGTCTGGGACAATATCCTGCGTCTTCAGGATCCGGCGGAGATCCGGCAGGTGATGCATTTCGCCCGCTATCCGTCCGTCCGCGCGACGAAGCACGTCTTTCGGGAGAAGGAAGCCTGCCTTGTTGTCTTCGGAGACGAGGAGCGCTTCATGAAGCTCTGCGGACGGTATGTGAAAGCCCTGCCCGCCGAGATCACGGCGGTCTTTGAGGATCCTTCGCTCACTTATGCGGAGAAGCTGAGGACCGCCGGCGGATACGGGAGCAAATATAAGTATATTGCGGTCCTCGATCCTGAGGGGATCCCTTCCTTCGGCGATCCTAAGTCGAACCGGGCGTCTCTTCTCTACGAGGAGCTCGAGTGTCTCATCGCGGGCAGGCCTTTTGTCGGGAATGTGCTCGACATATTTGAAAATGAAACCCGCATCGGCCTCCTGGTCCCGCCGGTCCCGGTCTACGGGAACTATTTCGAGAATTTCGGCGACGGCTTTGCCGGACGCTTTGACGAGGTTCTCGCGCTTGCGCGGGAGCTCGGGGTTTCATTTCCGATCTCGGATAAGAATCCTCCGTGTTACAGCTTCGGGGGCGGTTTCTGGGTCAGGGGCGAAGTCCTCGCAAAGGCGGCAGCGAAGCTTGAAGGCATCGGGGCGGACGATTTCCTCATCAGGGTCATCCTGCCTTACCTTATGCAGAAAGAAGGGTATCTCACGGCGCAGATCGCCGGCAGCCGCTATGCGGGGACGCTCGCGACAAATCTTGACTACGCGATGCGGGAGAACAACAAGGTCGTGTTCAGACGGTTCGGGCCGGATTATTTCTGGTCGGAGATCGATAAAATAAAGAACAGGGATTAAAGCATGGATAAACAGGAGATAATAGGCGGCGTAAAACTGAATCTCACATGGTACAGCGGGCAGGATCTCTACAGCGACGGGGACGACATGGAGAATCATATCCTCGACATCGTGAAAAATGAGCACGGCTGGGACTACTGCCACCGCGACTACGCGAGCTGGCCGGTGCTCTATCACCTGACGCGTCAGAGAGAGAATATCTGCCTCCCGATGGTGCTTCATCCGGACGATGAAGTCCTGGAGATCGGGGCCGGCATGGGCGCGGTCACCGGCGGCGTCGCTCCTTACGTCAGGAAGGTGGACTGCATCGAGCTTTCGAAGCGCCGCTCGCTGGTCAACGCGTACCGGCACAGGGGCATGGACAACATCGAGATCTTCGTCGGGAACTTCAAGGATATCGAGACCGGCAGAAAATACGATGTGGTCACCCTGATCGGCGTTCTCGAGTACGCCTGCTACTATGTCGGCGGCGAGAGCCCGTACGAGGATTTCCTTAAGAAGATCGCGGGAAGCCTCAAGGAAGGCGGCCGTCTCTATATCGCGATCGAAAACAAGCTCGGCATGAAGTATTTTGCCGGCTATCACGAGGATCACCTGAGCCGCCCGTTCGCCGGGATCGAGGGCTACCGCGCGGGCGACCACGTCCGCACGTTCACAAAGTCCGAGCTCACCGGCCTTCTTGAGAGGACCGGCTACAGCGTGGAGGAGTTTTATTATCCGTTCCCGGACTACAAGCTTCCGACGATGCTGCTCTCCGACGATACGATCAAAGACGCCGACATCGACTACGCAGAATTCCACAACTACGATCTCGACGTGATGCATCTCTTCTCGCAGAACAAGGCATTTGACGGCCTGCGCGGGACGGAGGAGAGGGCTGCATTTGCCAACTCCTTCCTCGTCTGCGCGGTGAAGGGAGCGGAGAAGACGGGCGTGACTTCGGGCAAGACTTACATCAAGTGCTCCGACGAGCGGACGCGCGATTACGCGATCACGACGACGATCGAGAAAGCAGAGAATGGCAGGAGGGTCGTCAAGGAAGCGGTCTATCCGCAGGGTCAGGGGCACCTTATGAACGTCGCCTCCTACGGGCCGCTCCTCGAGAAAGCGTACGCCCCGGTCAAAGCCTGCCCGGCTGTCCTGACTGACGACGGGAAGCTCGTCTTTGACTGCCTGTCGGGCGAGAGCCTTGAGAAGAGGCTCAGGGCCGCGGTCAGGAAGGGCGATAAGGCCGGCGCGGAGGAGCTGATCCTCCTGCAGAAAAAGCTTCTTTCGGCAAATGAAGAGAACCGGACGGATTTTGCCGTCACCCCGGAATATGAGGCCTGGTTCGGCCCCGGGGACATCTACGAAGGGCAGAAGGCCTTCAAGGTCTCGAATTTCGACGGGACGGCCGGCAATATCATTTTCGAGGGAGATGAGATCTTCTTCATCGATTACGAGTGGGTCTTTGATTTTCCGCTGCCGGAGGATCTCGTTCTTTACCACTGCATCCGGGACGCCTGGTACCATATCGACGGGCTCGAGGAGCTCCTGCCTCTCTCCGAGGCGCTTCGCCTCATCGGGGTGAAGACTCCGGCCGGAGAGCTGCAGAAGAGCTATGAAGCGTTCTTCGGGCATGTGGTCTCGGACGAGAAGGGCGAGAGCTTCGCGATCGCCAAGCACTCGGCGCTTAAGAAACACTACGGAGCCCGCGGCGGGGCGGAGATCAGCGGAACGGCGGAGAACGCCTGGCGCGAGTCGGAGGAGGCTGTCAAGGTCCTGAACGGGAAGATCGATGCTCTGAACCGCACGCTCGCCGCGGAGAAACAGAAGTATGCGGAGCTCGACGACGCATGGTTCCGCCGCTGGGACGACGTCCGGGCAAGAGCCGACAGACAGCAGGTCGATTTCGACAACCGCTACAATCACCTCATGGAGTCCTACCGCCTGATGGAGGAAGACAGGGACATCTGGAAGAAGAATTTTGAGAACGTGACAAGCGCAAAATCCTACCAGGCCATGGAAAAAATGAGAAAGGTACTGCACAAGCCATGACGGAAGACATGAACTACAAAGAGGAATACGAGAAACTCAAAGAGGAGTTTACGACGCTCCAGCAGCGCTATTTCAAGGCCAGGGAGGAGGCGCTAAGGCGTCAGGATTACGCGGCGGTCCTTGCGTCGAACAAGGTGCTCCGCGCCTACCGCAAGGCGGCGGTGACGGCCGGCCGCGAGGATCCGTTCAAGCCGCTGAGGCCGGAGGTGACCCAGGCGGAGGCCGGGATCCTTTTCAACATCGATTCGAAGTGCTACAAGAACGAGAAGCTGGTGCTCCGCGGCTGGTCCTACGACCAGTGCGGGATGCTGCCGAACGTCGTGATCCGTGACAAGAGCCGTGTCCTTTCATTTGACATCCAGCGCTACCCGAGGGCGGATGTGAACGATCTTCTGGGCATCAACGCTTCGTTCAATTCCGGTTTCTCGATCCGGCTGCCGCTCAGTGAGGTCCGGCATCCGGTCATCACCTTCGAACTTGAAAATGAGCTCGGCTACGTCGCGAAGCAGCTGAAGGTGATCCTCGACAAGAAGAAGAGGGACGCCTATATCCGGAAGCATGCGGTGCCGACCTACGCGGTGGACAGCGCGGGCTACGACGACTGGTTCCACGAACACCGGATCACGGAGGCGGAGCTTAGCGAGCAGCGGAAGGTACAGTTCCCGGTCAGGCCGCTCATCAGCATCGCGATCCCGCTCTTCAACACGCCGGAGAAGTTCCTCGACGAGCTCATGGAAGGCCTTCTGGGCCAGTCCTATGAGAACATCGAGATCTGCCTCGCGGACGGCAGCACGAAGGACGACACCGAAAAGCAGGTGCGGGAGAAGTACCTGCAGGACCGCCGCGTGAAATACCAGCGCCTTAAGGTGAACGCCGGCATCTCCGGCAACACCAACGAGGCGATCAAGATGGCCTCAGGCGACTGGATCATGCTCTCTGACCACGACGACACCGTGGAGAAGGACGCCTGCTTCGAGATCGTGAAGGCAATCAACTCCGACCCGGAGATCGATATCGTCTACACGGACGAGGACAAGCTCATGTACTCATCGAACGTCTACTACAGCCCGAATTTCAAGCCGGATTACAGCCCGGACCTGCTTCGGTCGAACAACTACATTACGCACATTTTCTGCGCGAGGACTTCCCTCGTGAAGGAGGTCGGCGGGGAAAATGAAGAGTTCGAGCGCTCCGAGTACGACGGCGCCCAGGACTACGATTTCATCCTGCGCTGCGCGGAGAAGGCGCGGAAGATCCACCATGTTCCGAAGTTCCTCTACCACTGGAGAGCGCACGAGACGTCGACGGCCGGCAACCCGGAGAGCAAGATGTACGCCTACGACAACGGACGGAAGGCGATCCAGGCGCACTACGACCGCGTCGGCATCCCGGCGAAGGTCGTCCAGGCGGCCGACATCGGCAGCTACCGCTCGATCTACGAGATCCAGGGGAACCCGCTTGTCTCGATCATTATCCCGAACAAGGACCT
>OCTX012275256.1_pt1 | contig 28385 bp, 34 predicted proteins | sample 1539691 | NCBI WGS metagenome assembly OCTX01 (sample SAMN02144231, study PRJEB22623) | gut metagenome | biome: sheep rumen | host: Ovis aries | place: New Zealand
GACATATCCAGCATATCCAGCACGGTGGTGTATGCCATTTCATAGCCGATCGAAAAGGCCAGCGCGTCAAAGGCTGAGGTCGGGTCACCGCTTTCCAATGCATAGAGCGGAATCCCGGCCTTTTTCATCTCCTCATACATATCGCCCCAGGGGGCAAACACGCGCTCGCACCAGACGTAGTCGAGGCTGTTCATCGTATGGTAGAGGATGCTCATGCCGAGATTCGACATGCCGATCTCATAGGTATCGGGAAAGCAGAAGGCCAGGCGCAGCTCGACCTTTGTCTTGTCCTTGATGATCTGGTTATATTCCCCGCCGGTATAGCGCGCCGGTTTCTGCACACGGGGCAAAATGCGTTCCAAACGTTTATCCATTGTTCACTCCATCATTGTTTTTTTCTATTTTACTCTATCACTCTTCACTTTTCAATCATGAATTCCCAGCGCTCAAACGCAAAACATTGATTCTTTACAAGACTTCCGAAAGACGATATAATATGAAAAATGAAACGGGAGATACATATATGAAACAATTTCAAAACTACATTTTCGACCTCTACGGCACCCTCGTTGACATCTGGACGGATGAGAGCGACCCGGCCCTGTGGGAAAAGATGGCCGCGCTTTACAGCTGCTGCGGCGCGGATTATTCCGCCGAGGCGCTGAAGGTCGCCTACCACCGCATCGCCGTGGACGAGCAGGAAAAGCTCGGGGCCCGCAACGGCGTACAGTATCCCGAAATCAGGCTGGAGGATGTGTTTCTGCGACTCTATCGGGAAGCGCCTGTCAAGCACCGCGCGGAGATTGCATTTCGAGGCAAAAAGGAGCAGGCGCTTTGGCTGAGCATGATTGCGAACACCTTTCGCTGCCTTTCCACCCGCCGCTTCCGCGTCTACCACGGCGTCAGAGACGTGCTGACCGCGATCCGTGCGCAGGGCCGTTCAATCTATCTGTTATCCAACGCTCAGCGCATCTTTACCATGCCGGAGCTGGAAAAGGCGGGGCTTGTTGATTTCTTTGACGCGATCTGGATTTCTTCGGACTACGGCATGGCCAAGCCCGAAGCCGCCTTTCTTCAGAGTCTGCTGGATGCGCAGCATCTTGACCCGGCTGAATGCGTCATGATCGGCAACGATTGGCGCAGTGATATGGCCGTAGCTGCCAAATGCGGTGTTGACGGCGTGTTCCTGAACACGGATCATTATCTTGAATCCCAGATCCGTGCCGGCCTTCCGAAGGGGCGCTTCCGCGTCATTCAATCCGGCAGTATCGAGGAGCTTTTAGTTTGAGGGAAGAATTGCCAGGCGAACAAATAGAGGCCGGCCACCGCGAGCGCGGCGCCTTTACCTTCGACAAACAGCCAAAGTCCGAAGCCTACCGTTGCTGTTGCGCTTATCAGACTCAAAATGTTGGCGGTGCGCGGGAGCAGCAAGGCTTCGGCGATGCGTCCGCCGTCCAGCGGCTGCGCTGGGATCAGGTTGTAGGCGGATAAAATCAGGCTGAAGCCCGCAGAAAGCGCGCCGAAGCTCCCATATTGAGTCGCCGCCAAAGCGTATAGCACCCCCGCCAGCGGGCCAGCGAAGGCCGCGGCTGCTGCCGCTTTCGGCCCGGGGCTTCCGGCATAGCGGAGGCAGAGCCCGCCCAGCTCCAGCGAGATTTCCCGAATCCGGCACCCAAACGCACATAACGCAAGCACGTGCCCCAGCTCATGGGCCAGAACCGGCAGCGCGAGCGCCGTCAGGTTTCGGGCACTGGAGAAATAGATGATGAGCCCCGCAGCCAGCGCCGCCCAGGGACTGACGTTTCCTTTCACCTTCATGGGTTTTGCTTATATACGTTTTGCGTTTCATGCTGCCCTTCCAAACTGCAGCCGAGGGCTTCAATTTTCTCTTCTCCTGCGACGAAAAAAGCCATCAGCTTTTCCTCCTGCTCCGACCTCGGCGGCAGGATCAACTTCAGCAGAACAAAGAGCATCAGAATCAGCGCGGCAAGCTGCGTTTTTTTCATACCATCACCCCTTCAGCATACGAAGCGGCAAAGACTTTCATGCGAAGGGTCTTCTATAATTTATTCGGAGGAATCCTATGAGCCAGCAAGATATTCTTTCTGTTTTGCAGTCGGTCCGGAATCAAAAGCTCAGCCCAGAGGAAGCCATGACCCGGCTGAAGCTGCAGCCCTTTGAGGATCTCGGCTACGCCAAGGTCGACCATCACCGCGAGCTTCGACAGGGCGTGTCAGAGGTGATCTACGGCGCAGGGAAAACCCCGGAGCAGATCATCGGCATCGCCGGTGCCATGCGCAGCCGGGGGCAGCAGACAATTCTGATTACACGCATTGACCCGGAAGCCTCGCAGCAAATCGGCGAGGCGCACCCGATGCAGTATTTTGAGCAGGCAAGACTTGGTATCATCGGCTCGATGCCGGAGCCTGACGGTGACGGCACCATTGTCGTTGCCTGCGGCGGCACGAGCGATCTGCCGGTCGCGGAGGAAGCCGCGCTCACCGCTGAGGCGCTCGGCAACAAGGTGACACGGCTTTATGACGTCGGCGTATCCGGCATTCATCGCCTGCTCGCTCATATGGAAGAGATCATGACCGCGCGCTGCATCATTGCCGTCGCAGGCATGGAAGGTGCCCTCCCCTCCGTCATCGGCGGGCTTGCCGACGTGCCGGTCATCGCCGTTCCGACCAGCGTTGGTTACGGCGCGTCGCTCGGCGGCGTTGCGGCACTTCTCAGTATGCTCAACTCCTGCGCCAGCGGCGTTTCCGTCGTCAACATCGACAACGGCTTCGGCGCCGGTTATCTCGCCCACATCATCAATCATCTGGGGAAAAAAGCATGAAAGAACTCTTCATCGACGCATCCCGCGGCCTTGCCGGCGATATGCTCTGCGCCGCGCTGCTGGAGCTTTTTGACGATCCCGCCGCCATGGTCGAGCGTCTGAACGCGATCGGGATTCCCGGCATCCGTTATCGGCTGGAAAAAACGAAAAGCTACGCCATTGCCGGTTCTCACCTGCGTGTGGAATACGACGGGCTGGAAGAAGATGAGGCGCCGCACCACAACCATCATCACCGGGGGCTCGAAGATATCTGCTCGATCATCGACGGGCTGAATCTGTCAAACGAGCTCAAGGAACAGGTACGGAATGTATACCGTCTGATCGCAGAGGCGGAGGCGGCAGTGCACGGCAGCGATGTGCAGCTTGTCCACTTCCATGAGCTCGGCGCGATGGACGCCGTGGCCGACATCAGCGCCGCCTGTTATCTGGTCGACGCGCTCGGCGTCTCGCATGTCACCGTCTCCCCGGTCTGCACCGGCTACGGCAGCGTGCGCGCCGCACACGGCGTTATGCCCGTTCCGGCTCCGGCCACCGCTCGTCTGCTGCACGGCCTGCCCAGCTATGCCGGAGAGATTGCCGGAGAACTCTGCACGCCCACCGGCGCGGCTCTGATCCGGCATTTTGCCGATTCCTTCGGGCAGATGCCTTCTATGACAGTTCTGGCCGAGGGCTACGGTCTTGGCAAAAAGGATTTCGGCCAGCTCAGCTGCGTGCGCGTCATGCTGGGAAAGGCCGAGGAAGAAATGGTGGAACTGTGCTGCAACGTGGACGACATGAGCCCGGAAGCAATCGGCTTTGCCATCGACGAACTGCTGCGCCGCGGCGCGCCGGACGCCTGGTATGAGCCGATCGGGATGAAAAAGAACCGTCCCGGTCTGCTGCTCTGCTGCCTCTGCCGCCCGGCGCAACGTGACGAAATGCTGCGACTGATCTTCCGCCACACCAGCACCATCGGCATCCGGGAAACGATCTGCCGCCGCTATGTTCTCAAGCGCCGCGAGGAGATCTCCGCCACGCCGTACGGGCCGGTGCGCTGCAAGATTTCCGAGGGATACGGCGTTGAGCGCCGCAAGGCGGAATTTGACGATCTGGCGCGCATTGCGCGGGAAGAGAGTATGAGCCTGAAAGAGGCAGAGGAGCTGCTTCATGATGCTGCAAGAGAAATATGAAGCCCTACTGGGCTTTCTCCGCTCCTGCGGCAGCCTCGCTGTAGCCTTCTCCGGCGGTGTAGATTCCAGCTTTTTGCTGAAGGCAGCGCAGGAAGCGCTGGGAAGCAAGGTGCTTGCGCTTACGGCGGACTCGGTTTTTATCCCGCGCAGCGAAGTCCATGAGGCAATCGGCTTCTGCGAAAGCTATGGCATCCGACAGAAAATCATTCCGATCGACGTGCTGGCCGTCGAGGGGGTACGGGATAATCCGCCAGACCGCTGCTATCTCTGCAAACGCGGCATTTTTGAAAGGATGCTTGCCGCAGCGGCCGAGGAAGGGATCTCCGCCATCGCGGAGGGCTCGAACCTGGACGACGAGGGCGACTATCGCCCCGGGATGCGGGCGATCCGCGAGCTCGGTGTGCTCAGTCCGCTACGGGAAGCAGAGCTGACGAAAGCGGATATCCGGGAGCTCTCCCGCCGTCTCGGTCTTGAAACCTGGGACAAGCCCTCCTACGCCTGCCTCGCCTCCCGCTTTGTCTACGGTGAAGTCCTGAACGAGCGAAAACTTCAAGCGGTGGAAAATGCTGAGAATCTGCTGCACGGCTTTGGCCTGCGGCAGTGCCGCGTGCGGGTACACGGAACACTGGCGCGGATTGAACTGATGCCGGAAGATTTCGCCAAGATCATGGACGAGCATCGGCGGCGCGAGATTGTGGAACGGTTCAAGGAATATGGCTTTTCCTATATTTCCCTTGATCTGGCCGGCTTTCGAAGCGGTAGCATGAATGAAACGTTGGATAGAAAATGACCGTGCGTCAAACACGCACGGTCATTTTTTTCGCACAACAGCATACATCATGCTGTCAAATTCCGGCTCTATCGCGCAAATTCCTTTTTCAATCAGTTGAAGGCCGTTTCCTTTTATTTCCCGCTCCATTCCCCGGAAACTTACGATTCGGCACGAAGTAGCTGTCACTTTGATTTTACCGATCGGACTATTGCGTTCCTGCAGGTCAAAGGCATGGGCAGTATCGCTCTGCATTTCCCTTTCGCCGTCTCCCATGCTGCCGATAAGCGCTATACCGTTCTCAGACAAATGATCGCGGATGAACCGATAAAAGCACTGCCGATCCTCATCAGATACCAACATATGTAATAGAGCAATTGCATAGATAAAATCAAACGTCCTGCCATATGTTCCCTTCACACAGTCCAGCACCTGAAAATGGTCTGCATATTCCGGCATGGTTTCCCGACAAAAGCGAATGGCTTCGGGCGAAACGTCAGTAGCCAAAAGATTGCAGCTCCGTTTTAACAGAACAGCCGCGTCGCGTCCTTCGCCGCAGCCGAGTTCAAGCATCGCTTTCTCCGCGCTGATTTCATATTTATGCATGACCTCAGAGACGATGGCGCTGTGAACATCGCCCATCCAGCGAAAGTGTGCTGCATGGGCGATGAGATAGCGTTCGTCATAGGCCTCGTAATACGATCGGCCGGACATCTTATTTTATTACTACCTTCTGGAAGTTTTTCTTGCCGCGCTTGACAAGAAGGCCGGCTTTGAGCTGATCCGCCGTAAAGACAGCGCCGATGTCGGTCACCTTCTGATCGTCTACGGTCACGCCGCCCTGCTGCACATTGCGGCGGGCGTCGGACTTGGAGGGGCAAAGGCCGGTCTTTACGAGCAGCGTCATGATGTCGATCGCGCCGTCCGTCAGGTCATCCGCGGTGAGCTCTGTGGTGGGGGCATTGGCACTGTCGCTGCCGGTAAAGAGAGCGCGCGCGGAGGCCTCGGCTTTCTTTGCCTCTTCCTCTCCGTGCACCATGCTCGTCAGCTCAAAGGCCAAAATCTCCTTGGCGCGGTTGAGCTGGCTGCCTTCCCATGTTGCCATCTCGTCGATCTGCTCCAGCGGCAGGAAGGTCAGCATGCGGATGCACTTGAGCACGTCCGCATCGTCCACGTTGCGCCAGTACTGGTAGAAGTCATAGGGGCTGGTCTTATTCGGATCAAGCCAAACCGCGTTGCCGGCGGTTTTGCCCATCTTCATGCCATGGGAGTCGGTCAGCAGCGTAATCGTCATCGCGTGCGCGTCCTTGCCGAGTTTCTTGCGGATGAGCTCCGTGCCGCCGAGCATATTGCTCCACTGATCGTCGCCGCCGAACTGCATGTTGCAGTCGTAATGCTGGAAGAGGTAGTAGAAATCGTAGCTCTGCATGATCATGTAGTTGAATTCGAAAAAGCTCAGGCCCTTTTCCATGCGCTGCTTGTAGCACTCTGCGCGCAGCATGTTGTTCACCGAGAAGCAGGCGCCGACCTCGCGCAGCACGTCGACATAGTTCAGATTCAGCAGCCAGTCGGCGTTGTTCACCATCTGCGCCTTGCCGGGTCCGAATTCAATGAAGCGTTCCATCTGGCGGCGGAAGCACTCGGCGTTGTGGTTAATATCTTCGCGCGTCAACATCTTGCGCATGTCGGTGCGGCCGGAGGGGTCGCCGATCATCGTCGTGCCGCCGCCGATCAGGGCGATGGGCTTGTTTCCCGCCTGCTGCAGGCGCTTCATCAGCGTGAGCGCCATGAAATGTCCTGCCGTCAGGCTGTCGGCCGTACAGTCAAAGCCGATGTAAAAGGTCGCCTTGCCGGCGTTGACCATTTGGCGGATCTCCTCTTCGTTGGTCACCTGTGCGATCAGACCGCGGGCGACGAGTTCTTCATAAATACCCATTGCTTTTCCTTCTCCTTATATTATTAATTATTGATTCTCCTGAATAATCTGCTCGGCAAGCCGCGCAGCATAGGCGATCAGTTCCGGGCAGGGAACGGCCTTCTGTTTCAAATCAGCGCAGCGAATACAACCGAATTGATCAGAAAATGTGCTGGTCAGGTTGACGGTGAGCCGGGAAATGATTGCCTTCTGCTGAGCATCCGATCCGTCTGTATAGGGAAACGCCATACCAAGCGCCATCGCCGCGCCGCAAACAGCACCGCATATTTCCCTGCAGCGAACGCCGCCCCCGAATCCGCCGCTAATCGCCAAAGCTGTTTTCTCATCCAGCCCCGTATAGGGTCCCAGCGCCGCCAGCACGCTCTGAGAGCAGTTGAATCCACAGCTGCGAAGGCGAAGGGCCTCTTCCTGTACGTTCATAACGCATCCTCCCCATAATAAAACCCTCTGTCCTTTCGGACAGAGGGTATAAAAATACGGTACCACCTCTGCATACCGCCTCCTCACGGAAACGGCCTCAGTGAGTGAAAATCACTCCCGCGCGTTATCGGGCGCACCCGTCACAGCCTACTCTCTTTCGATTTCGGTGTGCCGCTCCAAACTGTATTCGTTCCGTCCGGCTCTCCCCTTTTCACCGACCAGGGGCTCTCTGTGCAGCGAAGGCGAAACTACTCCTGTTTTTCATCGCGTTAAGCGGAGTATATATCAAACCATACGATATGTCAAGCGTGCGATGCTTTATACTGCTCTGCCGCTTCCAGCTGCTCTTCCGCGCTGGCCAGCGTCGTTGCGGTGATGTTGTCGCCGCCGTGCAGTCGGGCAAGCTCCCGCCTCCGGCCCTCGCGGTCGAGCGCCGCGACCTCGGTATAGGTGCGGCCGGCGCTCTCAGTTTTCTCAATGAGAAAATGGCTGTCGGCCATGGCGGCAATCTGCGGCAGATGCGTCACGCACATCACCTGCTTGCCGCGGGAAACGGCGAACAGCTTCTCGCCCACGCGCTGGGCGGCAATGCCGGAAACGCCGGTGTCGATCTCGTCAAAGATCATCGTCGGCACCGGATCGTGCTCAGCAAAGACGTTTTTCATGGCGAGCATGATGCGGCTCAGTTCGCCGCCGGAGGCGATTTTGCTGATGCGTCCCAGTTCCTCGCCGGCGTTGGCTGACATCAGGAAGCGGATCTGATCGATGCCGTGGCTGTCAAAGCCCGCTTCATTTTCCACATTGGAAATCTCCACGGAAAAGCGAACAGCCGGCATGCTCAGCTCACGCAGCTCCCGAATGATCCGCGCCTCCAGCTCCCGCGCAGCATGCTGACGCACGCGGCGCAGCGAAAGGCCTGCTTCGCGGCAGCGGGCGGTCTGCTCTTCCAGCTCGCGCTGCAGCTTTGCCAGGCGCTCGTCAGCATACTGGATGTCATCGAGTTTTTCACGGCACTCGTCCAGATAGGCGGGCAGCTCGTCCGTACTGCGGCCATACTTTCGCTCGAGCTTCCGAAAAAGCGCGAGCCGTGTTTCCATACGATCGTATTCCTCCGGCGAAAAGTCGAGGGAATCCCGGAAATCACGCAGCGTCTCGGCCGCGTCGGTCAGAAGGAAGGCAGCGTCGTCAATGGATTTGGCCGCCTTTTCCAGCTCCGGTGTAATGGCCGCCGCACGCTGGGCATAATAGGCGGCGTTCTGCGCCATAGAAAGCGCGCTTCCGTCGCCATCGTAGAGATTCTGATAGGCTTCGTCAATTGCCTCTGTGAGCCTTTCGGCGTTGCGCAGCAGATCGCGCCGCGCATTCAATTCCTCCTGCTCGCCGAGTCTAAGCTCCGCGTTTTCCAGCTCTCGGATCTGATACTGCAGGCTGTCGCTGAGGCGCTCTTTTTCGAGCTCATCCATGCTGAGGCGTGCAATCTCCTTTTTCAGCGTCTGGTATTTCGCGTACTCGGCGGAAAACGCGCGGATTTCCTGCTCATAGCCGCCAAAACGATCCAGATAGCTCATGTGCAGCCGCTCATCCATCAGCTGTCGGCCGTCATTCTGGCCATGGATATCGACAAGCAGAGCCGCAAGCTCTTTGAGCTGCGCGGCGGTGACGGGGACGCCACAGACTCTCGCGCTGCTTTTGCCGTCGGCATTGATCCGGCGCTGCAAAATCAGCTCGTCCTCCGCTTCGATCTCGTTGCGCTCCAGCCAGTCGTTAACGCCTTCACAGTCAAAAACCGCCGTAACGAGCCCCTTCTCTGCACCGCGGCGCACAAGCTCCCGGCTGACACGATCGCCGAGCACCGCGCCGATGGAATCAATCACGATGGATTTGCCTGCGCCGGTCTCGCCGGTCAGCACGTTGAAGCCCGCGGTAAAGGAAATGTCCGCGCGCTCGATCACCGCAATATTCTCAATGTGAAGCTCGTTGAGCATAGGATCGCCTCGCTGCTGTCGGTCAGTCTTTCAGGATGCTCTGGATTTCGCTGCGCAGATTTTCAGCGGCCTGATTGTCCTTCATGGCAATAAAGGCCGTGTCGTGGCCGGCCAGAGCGCCGACCAGAGATTTATTCTTCATTGCTTCGATCGCCGAGCAGGCTGCCGGCGCCAGGCTGGGGAGCGTCTTCAAAATCAGCAGATTCTGCGCCACCTCAAAGCTGGTCACGCTCTCTCTGAAAATGGAACGGAGCTTCATGGTCAGTTCATTATTGGCGTGCTCCTTGCTGACGACATAGCAATACCTGCCGTTCGGCCCCATCTGCTTGACAAGCCGCATATCTTTAATATCTCGGGACAGGGTCGCCTGCGTGCTTTTGATGCCGCGCTCTGCCAAAGCGCTGAGAAGCTGCTGCTGCGTCTCAATTTCCTGCTCGGCAATGATTTCCAGGATAACGTTCTGTCTGCCGGGTTTCATAGATTTGCCTCCTGCTTTATTTTAATTTTTCGAATGCAATCTCATAAAAGCTTTTGAGCCCCATGTCCACCATCAGAGCATAGTGGTTTGAGCGCTGAACGCGCAGAAAATCGCCGTTGTCGAGATCAAAAACAGAGTTGCCGTCCACCGACAGATAGGCCTTTCGGCCGTGGGATTTTTCCATGCGAACCATGATTTCACGCTCCGGGCCAAGCACAAAGGTACGGGCACCCATGACGTGCGCACAGATCGGGCTGAGGATGATATTTTCGGCGTCCGGCTCGACGATCGGGCCGCCGGCCGACATCGAATAGCCGGTCGAGCCGGTCGGCGTAGAGAGAATCACGCCGTCGCCGGAAAAGCCGGTCATCCGCTGCCCGTTGCACCAGGCAGTGATGGACACACAGTCACCGTAACCATGGATCACCGCGTCATTGAGCGCGCAGTCACGATAGATTGTCTCTCCGGCCCGTATCAGGCTAACGTCCAGCATCATGCGTCGGCTGAGCCGGTAATGCCCTTTGGCCGCCTCGACCACAAGCGCAATGTTTTCCTGCTCGAGCGCGGTCATAAAGCCCTTGGTGCCGAGATTGACGCCAAGCATCGGCAGTTCGTGCCCATGAAGCTGCCGCGCGACGGCAAGCATCGTCCCGTCCCCGCCGATCACAACCGCGAGCGTGCAGGAATCAGCGATATCGGCAATTCTCTGGGGCTGAATATCCGCCGGGATCGCTTCCGGCTCGTCGTCGGCAAAAACCGGGCAGACTGCCGATTCAAAGCCGGCGTCGCTCAGAAGCCGCCGGACGTTTCGCGTAAAGGAAAGATCAATGTCCCGAAAGGGATTCGGGCAAAGTGCAATCATCGCTATCACCTCATTACAGCGCTTCGTGCGAAGCCTTGACGACGGCGCTGACATCCAGATCCGCCGCCGGATACACTCCGTTTTTCAGATGACAGATATATTCAATATTCCCCTCCGGCCCTTTAATCGGAGAAAAGTCGAGGCCGACCGGCGTCAGCCCGATCGTAGGGGCAAAGGCAAGAATCTCGCTGACGACCTGGCGGTGCACGGCCTCGTCGCGCACCACGCCCTTTTTGCCGACCTCTTCACGGCCGGCCTCAAACTGCGGCTTGATCAAACAGATGAGATCGGCGCCGGGCTTGAGCAGGCGGCACACGGCTGGCAGCACCAGCCGGATGGAGATAAAGGAAACGTCCATCACCGCGAGATCGAGGAGCTCCGGGATCTGCTCGGCGGTGATATAGCGGAGATTGGTTCGCTCGAGATTCACCACGCGCTCGTCCGTTCTCAGCTTCCAGGCAAGCTGCCCGTATCCCACGTCGACGGCATAGACTCTGGTCGCGCCGTGCTGCAGAAGAACATCGGTAAAGCCGCCGGTGGAAGCGCCGCAGTCGATGCAGTGCTTATCCCGTGGATCAACCGGAAAAACCTTCAGCGCTTTGTCGAGCTTGAAGCCGCCGCGGCTCACAAAAGGCAGCGCCTCGCCGCGCACTTCAATCGCCGCCTCCGGATCAACTGCTGTGCCTGGCTTATCAAGCCGCTGGCCGTTGACAAAAACGAGGCCGCTCATGATCGTTGTTTTGGCGCGCTCGCGGCTCTCGGTGTAGCCGCGGTCGAAAATCAGTTGATCGAGTCGGACTTTTTTCATGCCTTCTCCCCGCCGATCAGGCGAAGCGCCTGTTCGGCAATGCCTTCGGCGTCCAAATGATAGAGCTTCTGCAGCTCGGATACTTTGCCGTGAACTACGATACCGTCGCCAAGATTGAGCAGCGCGCAGGAGCGAAGGGCAATCCCCTGCTCCTCCGCCGCGGCAAGCAGCCGTCCGCCGACGCAGCCGGCGGCGCAGACCTCCTCGGCAAAAAGGAGCCTTCCCGTCCGGCGCAGAGAATCCAGACACTGGCGGAAGGAATTCGGCGTGATGCGATTGAGTTTGATGATCGTGGCGGATACACCCTTTTCCGCGAGGCGATCCGCTGCGTCGAGCATAGCGTTTACCGTCGTTCCGTAACAGACGAGGGTGATCTGATCGCCCTGACGCAGCAGGGATTCCTCGTCGAGCGAGGCCTCGCGGTAACGGCCCTCGCCGCCGCGGGGATAGCGAATCGCCACCGGTCCGGGCTCGCTCTCCACCGCATAACGGAGCATTGCGCGCAGCTCCGCAAAGCTCGCCGGGCACCAGATGCTCATGCCGGGCACCGTGGAGAGATAGTTCACATCGAAAACGCCGTGGTGCGTCTCACCGTCGCTGCCGACAAGACCCGCCCGGTCGACCCCGAGGATCACATGGAGCTTCTGCAGTCCGACGTCATGCAGCAGCATATCGTAACCGCGCTGCAAAAAGCTGGAGTACACGGCGAAAACGGGGGTCAGCCCCTGTTTTGCCATGCCCGCCGCCATCGAGACGGCGTGCCCCTCGGCGATGCCGACGTCAAAAAAGCGGTCGGGATAAGCCGCAGCAAAGTGGTCAAGCCCGGTGCCGGCAGCCATAGCGGCGCTCATGGCAACGAGAGACCGATTCTCCGCTGCAAGCTCGCTGAGTGTCTGTCCGAAAACACGGGAAAAGCACTCGCCTGCTGCGGGCAATTTGCCGCTATCTGGGTCAAAGGAGGAAACGCCGTGATAGATGTCCGGATCCTTTTCGGTATAGGCGCAGCCCTTTCCCTTCTTGGTCAGCACATGCAGCAGCACCGGCGCGCCAACATCGCGGGCATAACGAATCGCCGTTTCCAGCCGCGGCAGATCATGTCCGTCAACCGGGCCGAGATAGTAAAGCCCCATCTCGCTGAACATATTGTCCGGAAGCAGACGGGATTTGAACCATTCTTTAATTTTGTGATTAAATCGATAGAGTGCAGGCAGGCGGGAAAACACGTCCCGATACCAGCGCTTGAAGTTGATGTAACCGGGACGGGCACGCATGGTCTGCAGCATGCTGACCGTACCGCCGACGTTCTCGCTGATCGACATATTATTGTCATTGAGGATAATCACCATCGGCTCGCCGCTTGCCGCGGCGTTGGTCAGCCCCTCATAGGCGAGGCCGCCCGTCATCGCGCCGTCTCCGATCACGGCGACAACATCGTATTTTTCCTCTTTCAGGCTGCGCGCGCGGGCCATACCGAGCGCGACGGAGACGGAGTTGGAGGCGTGGCCGGCAATAAATGCGTCGTCTGCCGCCTCATAGGGCTTCGGAAAGCCGGAAATGCCGCCGAACTGGCGGAGTGTGGAAAAGCGATCCCGGCGCCCTGTTAAAATTTTATGTGCATAGCTCTGATGTCCGACGTCAAAAACAATGCGGTCGCGTGTCGTGTCATAAACGCGGTGCAGGGCAACCGTCAGCTCAATCGTCCCCAGATTGGAGGACAGATGACCGCCCGTCTGCGCGACGCTGTGAATGATATAATCACGCAGCTCACGGCAGAGCGGCTCAAGCTGATCCGGACGCAGCATTTTTACATCGTCGGACGAGTTGATTTTTTCCAGTATACTCAAAGCATAATGCTCCTCATGTTTAATTCATGCGTACAGCCATGGAATCGGCAAGGCCGTTGAGAAAGGCAGTGTCGTCAAAGCCTTTGGCCAGGCACAGCTTAGCGGCTTCGGTCAGCGTGTCGATGCGCGCTTTGCACACGTCCATCCCGCAGAGCGCCACATAGGTGTTTTTGCCCTCCTGTCGGTCGGAGCCGATGGGTTTCCCCAGCTCCTCCACGGTACTGACGACGTCCAGCATATCGTCGCGCAGCTGAAACGCAGCGCCGATCGCCGCGCCGTAAAAGGTGGCGGCCTCCAGCTGACTAGCCGTGCCGCCGGCGGCATGAACGCCCATGCGGCAGGCGGCAATCAGCAGCGCGCCGGTTTTGCGGCTGTTGATCTCGTCAAGTTTCTTCTCGGTGAGCATCTTCCCTTCGCCGAGCATATCGAGATACTGTCCGCCGCACATGCCGTCCAGGCCAACCGCGTTGGCCAGATCCTCCGCACAGGCCGCGCGGCGATCAGCAGGCAGCGAGCTGCGCAGAATCGTCCCGAAGGCTTCCGCCTGCAGCGCGTCCCCAGCAAGCGTCGCCGTGCACTCGCCATAGACCACATGGTTGGTCGGGCGGCCGCGGCGCAGATCATCATTGTCCATGCAGGGCAGATCGTCGTGGATCAGGCTATAGGTGTGCAGCATCTCGATCGCGCAGGCGATCGGAAGCGCAGCGTCAATATTTCCGCCGGAAATCCGGCAGAACTCCAGCACCAGCATCGGGCGGATGCGCTTGCCGCCGGCCATCAGGCTGTAATTCATCGCCTCAGCGAGTCCGCGGCAGGGGCCATCGATCTTTTCCGGTGCAAAATAATCGCCGAGCGCGCGCTCAATCTTCTGTTTATATTCTTCTCTTGTCATTCAGGCTTCGTCCTCAAACGGGAGCTCCTGCGGCTGACGGTCAGGGCCCTTTTTCAGCTTCACCAGCTTCTGCTCCGCCTCGTCGAGCAGATTACCGCAGCGGCGGATCAGCCCGGTTCCCTCTTCAAACAGGCTCAGTGAGTCGTCCAGCGGCAGATCGCCCTTTTCCAGGTGGCGGACGATCTCATCCAGCCGCGCCAGAGACTGTTCAAAACTCATGGTGTTATCCGTCATGTTTTTCTCCTTGTGTCTGCCTCAAAATGTTTTCTACCCGGCAGTCCGCCACACCGTCGGCAAAGCGCAGGGACAGCGCATCGCCGGAGGCGAGCTGCTCTACGCCTCTCACCGTGCGCCCAGAAGCATCCGAGGCGACCGCATAGCCGCGGGACAACACGCGCAGCGGACTCATGGCATCGAGCAAAGAGGCCAGGCGCACATAGCGCTGCTTCTTCGCGGCCAGTACCCGTTCCTGCGCGGCGCAAAAGCGGTCGCGGCAGGCATCAAGACGGATGCGGCGATTGTCAATACTCGCGGCGGGGTCGGTTAGAACGCGTTTTTGTCTGAAATTATCGAGCCTTGCGCGAAGCTGCGCAAGCTGTTTTGTCATCGCCTGTCCGCTGCGGATTTCATAGGAGTGGAGCAGCTCCTCGATCTCATTGTGGTCTGGCACCGCGATCTCCGCAGCATTAGACGGCGTGGAAGCGCGGCGATCAGCCACATAGTCGGAGATCGTCACGTCCGGCTCGTGGCCGACGGCGGAAATCACCGGAATCTCAGACGCATAAATGGCTCGTGCCACGCGCTCGTCGTTGAAGGCCCAGAGGTCTTCGATCGAACCGCCGCCGCGCCCGGTGATAATCAGATCGGCAATCCGAAACTCGTTGGCATAACGAATGGCTCCGGCGATTTCGGGCGGTGCTTCCACGCCCTGCACGCGAACCGGCAGAAGCACCACCTTGGCGAGCGGCCAGCGGCTGCCGAGGATGCGGATCATATCGTGTACCGCAGCGCCGGCCGAGGACGTGATGATCGCAATTGTGCGCGGAAAGGGCGGCAGCGGCCTTTTATGCGCGGGGTCAAAAAGCCCCTCCGCGGCGAGCTTCTCCTTCAGCTGCTCAAAGGCTACCTGAAGGTCTCCCGTTCCCTCCGGCATGAGTCCGGTGCAATAGAGCTGATAGGCTCCGTCACGCGGATAGACTGCGATGCGGCCGAAGGCCGTGACGCTCATGCCGTTTTCCGGCCGAAAGCGCAGCTTGGAGGCGCTGCTTTTGAACATCACACAGCGCAGGCTGCTCTCGCTGTCCTTGAGGGTGAAATAGTGGTGCCCAGAGGGATAGATTTTATAGTTGGACAGCTCTCCGCGCACGCAGAGGTCGCCGAGCAGCGGATCGGCATCCAGCAGGGCGCGAAGATGTTCGTTGAGCTGGGTGACCGAAAAAACCGGACGCTCGCCGTTCATGACTCGTCCGCCGACTCAGCGCTCTGCCTGGCGCGAACAAAGCTGCCAAGCACACCGTTGACAAAAGACACCGTCTCCGGCTCGTCATAGTTCTTGTCCAGCTCCACGGCTTCGTTGATCGCCGCGCTTGCGGGCACATCCTCCAGATAGAGGATCTCGCAGATCGCGCAGCGGAGCACCGCAAGCGCGGTGCGGGAGATGCGCTCCGGTCTCCAGCCTCTGGCGTATTGCTCAATATAGCCGTCCAGCTCTTCTCTCTTCTCCGTGACGAGAGAGCTCAGACGCAGAATGTAGTCGCGGTACTTCCCGGTGGGGCGCTCGGCATAGAGCTCGTCCACCTCGGCCAAAGAGGCAAAATGCTCCTCGGAGAAAAATTCGTCGGCCAGCTCCACAGGCTCAGTGCCGGAAGCGGCGGCGGCAAAGCAGAGCTGAATGGCAAGATGCCGTGCCGTGCTCCTTGTCATAATGAGTACCTCCGATGCTTATTTGTCAAAGGCCAGTCCGGACACATGGACATTGACCTGGGGCTTGTCAAAACCGGTCGTCGCCTGGATCACATTGGTGATCTTTTCCTGAACATCCTGCGCAACCTTCAGAATGCTCGAGCCGTACAAGACGGTGATAATGGCATCCACGATCACCTGATTATCGTTCAGCTGAACCTTTACGCCCTTGGTGACGGTCTTAATGCCGAGAAGCTCCGCCAGCTCCGCGCCGGCGGTATTGGCAAGCCCGGCCACGCCCTCCACTTCGGAAATGGCGCTGCGAACCAGACTGTAAATCACATCCTCGGAAATATTGATGCTGCCGTTTTCCTCCTGGCAGGTAATGTAATTGTCGTTCATAATGTGCCTCCTATAATGATTCATGATATTTTACCATGAATATTCCAAAAAAGAAAGTGCATATACGAAAAATTATGCACAAAAAATGTCCGGGGACCTCTCCCCGGACATTCATCAGCCTTTTACCTCGATGATATTGATCTGCGATGCTTCAAACACCGTCTCGTTGAGTATGATGTCGGTGATCTGCGCGACCGCCTCTTCGCTCAGGCCCTCTTCCGGGGCCGGAACCGCAACGGTGATGGCGTCATTGCCGATGTAAACGACACAGTCGGCAAAGTTTTTCGCAATGAGCAGGTTCTCAATCTGCGATTCCTTCATGGAACTGGTCGCCATCGCTGAAATCGCGTTCATCGCCGAGTCGATCGTCTCCTGTGAGGCGCTCTCTGCCGAAGCCGCCGTCTGCAGCAGCTGCAGCGCCTCATCGCGCGATACCTGCCTTGTCAGGCGCGCCTCTGAAAAATAGCTGGAGCTGGATGCCGCCATTTTTTGCGCCCGGGCCGCCGCTTCCGCGATGCCTGCGTCCTCGGCGGAGACCATCTCCGCGTCCGGTGTCCCCCAGCGTTTGTTGTACGACCAGTTCAGAAGCACCGCCGCCGCGACAAACATCAGCACCGCCAGCAGCGTCAGATTCCTCTTTTTCGTTTTTGTCATGTTCCTTTCCTCCTCTTTTCAATGATCCACAAGCCTTAATATCGTGATCTTATCGGCCCCGAAACCAGTATATGAGCCGACAGCGCGAATAATATCCAGTTTGACCGAGGCGTCATACGCCCCTTCGCAGACGACAACGACGCCGTGCTCCGAAATCAGCACCTCAGCCGTACCGATCCCCTCAGCGCTGCTGAGGATCTCTTTCAGCTCCATGCTCTCGCTTCTCGTCTCCTCTTTGGTTTTTTCCGACGGCATCAGCATAAGCAACAGGCCGATCGCAAGAATCAAGAGCGGATATTTCCACTGTTCGGCCTTTTTAAGGATCGTTTTCAGATTCATTCGTCATCCACTCCTGACCGTCTGCATCAATGCCGAAATCGGCGCGAATGATCCCGCTGAGCGCCTGCTTCTGCGTTTCATTGGCGCGGCCTGTGACACGCACTTTGCAGGGCACCCAGAAGCCGGCGCTGTCCCACCGTGCCGTCACGGCAAAGTGAAGATCCTTTGCCTCCAGGTTTTCCGCCTGTCGCTGTAGATAAGCCGCGCATTCCGCCTCCATCGCCCGGCGATTGAGCCGCTCCCGTGTATCCTCCGCCCCTTGCGCCATTGAGCGCCCCAGATCCCGATAACGCGCCAGTTCAAAAGAATAGGACGAGTAGTCAAAGTCCCTGACCGCCGTGAGAAACGTCATCAAAAGCAGCACCGTGCTGCATAGTGCCGTTATCTTTTTCACGCCGCCCTCCGGCGTGAGACTGAGGAGCAGCCCGCAAATCACAGAGATGCCGCAGAGCTGTCTGACAAGCTGCATCATCCCGTCACCGCCCGCATCGCCGATACAATCGAGAAAAACAGCATCAGCCCGAAACAACCGACCATTCCGAGCAAAAGCCCCATCACGTCCGCCATGTCTGAAAGCAAGCGGCTCAGTCTTGGCCCAGCTGACATTTCAGCCGCCGCAGATGCCAGGGAAAAGAGCAGCTTCTTCACGGCAAAGACGGCGAAGGGGGAAAGACACAGCGCACAAACCGAGACGAGACCAAAGGCTCCGGCCGTGCTGCGAATGAGCCCGGCGGCTGCCAGCACGGAGGAGGCCGCGTCCGACATAATGCCGCCGACAACGGGCAGCGCGGCGGAGATGACCGTTTTTGCCGTTTTCACAGCCGCCGCGTCTGCGCTGCCGCTCACCATTCCGCTGACGGCAAGGAGCGCGGTCAAGGCCGTCGTCATAAGGCTCATCAGAAGCGTGGCCGCTTTTTTGCTGATTTTCAGCCCGCTGCGCAAGATCGGGTTATCGAACATGCTGCCGCAGATCGCCATGGCAATATAAGCGGACAGCAGCGGCAGCAGGATTCGCTGCGCCGCGCTCATCATCAGGTCCAGGGCCAGGCAGGACACCGCGTAGCGCGCCGAGGACGACGCCGGCGCTCCTCCGGCCGCCGCCGCGGAATAGATCGCCGGCAAGGCCGCTTTGGCATACGCGCTCAGATCGGAGAGCGTAGAAAAGGCCGTGCCGACAAGACTGTTGACGCCGTCGGCCAACATAATCGACACAGCGGCGCAGGCGGCGATCTGCACAAAGTCTTCCTGCCTTTGCCCCTGCGTCAGTGCGCCGCCGACAGCGCAGAAGAGCACAAGGGCAAATATTGCGAGCGCGTCTCCGGCGGAATCCCGGACGCTTTCGACAAGGCTCAGGAGAAAACGGTTCCAGAGACGCTCCAGCGCGCCGGTTCCGTCATAGCTCCCGTCAAGCGTCAGATTTCCGCCGATCTCCTGCACCTCCTCCGGCAGAGAATCCCGCACCGCAGAAACGCCGAATTCATCTCCGAGGGAGAGCGACGGCTCTTTCGTGTGAATCGATCCCATCAGGAACGGCGGCAGGAGGAAAAGCAGCAGCCATGTTTTCAAAGCAGGTCCCCCAGCATCTTCAGCATCGTCATCACGAGCGGTAAAACAAGGCCCAGCGCGCAGAGCGTTCCGGCAAGCTCCACCGCTGAGGCGGCCGCCGTCTGCGAGGCGTCCTTGCAGAGATCCGCCGTGAGCCTTGTGACAATGGCTGCGGCCACACATTTGAACACCGGCAGCAGCATTGTTTCGTTCAAACCGAACCGCTCCTGCAGCAGCGCTTTCATCTCCCGCAGCCCTTCGCTCATGGAAATAGCCGCCATCAGTATTACAGCCACCGCCGCCATGCTGAGAAGCGCTGCTAGCTCAGGATTTGTTTTACGGAGCAAAAGGCAGACAAGCAGCGTACAGACCGCCGCAGCAGCAATTCGAAGCATCTGTTCCATCAAAGCCCGAACAAGTTTTTTATCAGCGCAAAGAGCTCGCTGATTTTCTGCACCACGATCATCAGCACGACAACAAGTGCCGTAATGGTCGTCATCAGCGCCTGTTCCTCCCGACCGGAGCGCTGCAGCAGGATGTTCAGAACGGCGACGAGAATCCCGACGGCCGCAATTTTAAAGATCAGGTCAATATCCATGAAGTCTCCTAAAGAATCAAGAGGCAGAGAAAGCAGCCTCCCGCGGCGCCGAGCGCAAGGCTCAGTCGGCGGCGCTCCGGGAACTTTCGACGTAGCTCTTCGAGCGTATCCCCCGCCACGCTGAGATAGCGCTCGCAGGCCGCGAGCTGATCGGTCAGCTCATAGCGTCCGATCGTACGCCCCAGCACCTCCAACGCCCGGAGATCGTCCTCTGTCAGGGTGGAGAACCTGGTGCGGCAGGCCGCCGACCAGATTTCCGAAAACTCTCTCCTGTTCAGCTCGTCGAGCCCCTCGCCTGCTGCCTTTAAAAACGCGGAGACTTCTTCTCCCGCGCCCTCCGCCGCAAGCGGCAGCAGCTCGCGCAGCGGGCAGAGGCGCGCGGCAAGCTCGGCGCGGATGCGCCGCACACCCGTGAGAAGATCTTCGAGGGACTGCATTCTTTTCCGCGCGCTCTTCAGCGGCGCCGCCGCGAGGGACAGGCTGGCGGCAAGCACTGCGATCATGCCCAACCACTTCACGCGCCGATCCTCCGCAGTTGGTAATGCCTCTCCCCGTCCTCCTGCGATATTTCGATGACCGAGCGAAATACCTGCTCGTCCAGCAGCGAGCGGTAAAGGCCGCGGCGGCTCAAATCTTCCAGCGACGCGGCATGTGCCGTAGCCAGCAGTCCTACGCCGCAGCCGGTAATTTCCCGGATGGCCTCGAGATCTTCCGCGGCGGTGATCTCATCCATCGCAATCATCTGGGGATTCATCCCGCGCAGGAGCATCATCGCGCCCTGCGCCTTCCGAACGCCGCTGATCACGTCGCAGTGCGCGCCGAGCGGAAACTGCGCTCTGCCGTCTTCCGCCGCGGCAATCTCCCAGCGCTCGTCCACCACCCCGATACGATACCCCCGCTCTGACAGCAGCCGGATCAGTTCGCGCAGCGCCGTCGTTTTCCCGACGCCGGGCGAAGATATAATTAATACGTTTTTCTGCGCGCTCATCTCCGTTTGCCGGAGAATCGGGTCAAGAATGCCGCGACATTCCTTCGGAATCCGTATCGCAAGCGAGCTGAAGCGGCGAAAGCCGCGTGCCTGCCCGTCCTGTTCCACAACCGTGCCGCAGACGCCGATGCGCACGCCGCGATAGCTGATAAAGCCGCGGCTCAGCGCAGGGCCGGCCGTATGCAGCGAAGCGCCGGTCGCCTTTTCCAGCGTGCGGAGCAAATCCGTTTCTCCGATTGCTTCGCCCGCCACAGGATATTCCCTTCCCTGACAGAGCATCATCAGCGGCTGGCCCAGTCTCAGGCGAAGCTCTTCGGCCACCGACATTCTCTCACGGCAGCGCATGTCCAAATAGCGCGGGGGCAGCAGCTGCAGCGCAAGTTCAAATCCGTTCATCTTCTCACTCCCGTGATCATTCTATGGCTGTCTGTCGCGCAATATGACGGCGAAAAAAACATGCGCCCCGAAGGACGCATGTTTTAAAGCAATGATTCACTTATCGAACGCTGAAAAAGAGTTCGCCATAGCCGGGATACGGCCAATAGTCCGCCGCGCAGAGCTGCTCCAAGCCATCCACCGCGGCACGGAGCTTTTCCATCTCCCCGCATACATTGTCACGGTAATACTCTGCCAGCCGCAGGCTGTCATTGATGGATTCGGTCTCGCTCAGAAGAGAGAACAGCCGGTTTGCGCTCTCCCAGGCGAAACCGGACAGCTCATCCAGCCGCCGAACGAATTCCTCCTCCGGTCCCCGACAGGCGCAGGACAGCAGTTGCCGCTTGCGCGACGCCGCCTCCGCCAGCGCGGAGGAATAGGCACTGACCGCGGGCAGAATCTTCTTGCGGGTCATATCCAGCATGGTCTGCGCTTCGATGCGCAACACCTTGCAGTAAGCCTCCAGCTTGATTTCATAGCGGGCGCGCAGCTCGGTTTCATTGTACACGCGGTGGCGCTGGAACAAGTTTCTGTTCTTGTCGCTGATATAATAGGGCACGCAGTCCGGCGTGGTTCGGAGATTGAGCAGTCCGCGGCGCTCCGCCTCTTTGAGCCAGGCTCCGTCATAGCCGTTGCCGTTGAAAATAATACGGCTGTGCTTTGAAATGACGCGGCGGATCAGCTCATGCAGCGCGCTTTCAAAGTGCTCCGCGTGCTCCAGCTCGTCGGCATACTGGCGCAGCGACTCGGCAACCGCGGTATTGAGTACCACATTGGCACCCGAAATCGACGCCGAGGCGCCGAGCATACGAAATTCGAACTTATTCCCGGTAAAAGCAAAGGGCGACGTGCGGTTGCGGTCGGTCGTATCGCGCGGAAACTTGGGCAGCACATGCACCCCGACCCGAATCAGCTCTTTTCCTTTTCCGCCGTAGGGCTCATCCTTCTCGATCGCTTCGAGAATTGCGCCCAATTCATCACCGACAAACATCGAGATCACAGCCGGCGGCGCTTCGTTGCCGCCAAGACGGCAGTCGTTGCCGGCAGAGGCGACGCTGATGCGCAGCAGATCCTGGTAGTCGTCCACCGCCTGAATCACGGCGCATAAGAACAGCAGAAACTGCGCGTTGTCGGCCGGGGTTTCGCCCGGTTCGAGAAGATTGACGCCGGTGTTGGTGGTCATCGACCAGTTGTTGTGCTTTCCGCTGCCGTTGACACCGGCAAAGGGCTTTTCATGCAGCAGGCAGACCATGCCGTGCTTTTTGGCGATCTTCTGCATCAGCTCCATGGTGAGCTGATTATGATCGGCGGCAATATTGGTCGTCGTGTAGATCGGCGCAAGCTCGTGCTGTCCGGGGGCAACCTCGTTGTGCTCGGTTTTCACCATGACGCCAAGCTTCCAGAGCTCCTCGTCCAGCTCCTTCATAAACGCGGAAACCCGCGGCTTGATCGTGCCGAAATAGTGATCGTCGAGCTCCTGCCCCTTGGGCGGTCTGGCGCCGAAGAGCGTCCGCCCGGAATAGCGCAGATCCTCCCGCCGGTCATACATCTCCCGGTCAATCAGAAAATACTCCTGCTCAGGGCCGACCGTGGTTTTGATGCTCGTGACGTCTTTGTTCCCGAAGAGTCGGAGGACGCGCAGCGCCTGGCGGTTGATGGCCTGCATGGAGCGCAGCAGGGGCGTCTTTTTATCCAGCGCCTCGCCGCTGTAGGAACAGAAGGCCGTCGGGATGCAAAGCGTTCCGTCTTTGATAAAGGCATAGGAGGTCGGATCCCAGGCGGTGTAGCCGCGCGCCTCAAAGGTGCTGCGAATGCCGCCGGAGGGAAAGCTGGAGGCGTCGGGCTCGCCCTGAATGAGCTCTTTGCCCGAAAACTCCATAATCACGCGGCCATGCTCGATCGGAGAAATAAAGCTGTCGTGCTTTTCGGCGGTAATGCCGGTCATCGGCTGAAACCAGTGGGTAAAATGCGTAGCCCCCTTCTCGATGGCCCAATCCTTCATGGCGTTGGCCACCACTGTGGCCGCATTGCTGTCCAGTCGTTTGCCGTCAACGATGGAGCACTGAAGCTGTCGGTAGACCTCCCGCGGAAGACGCTGCCGCATCACGGAATCATTAAATACCATAGAACCAAACAGTTCAGTGACTGTATTCATCGCAAAGCCTCCCCGGTTTTTTAAACAAAACAATGGTATTTTACTCCCGGCCCGCATTTTGCGTCAATGAGTATCATCCACAAAATTTTCAGTTTTTATGAATAAATAATTGTTAGATTCCGTTTCTTTGCATCGCGGCGAAATAAAAATACGGGACACCCGTAACCTATGCGGCCGAGAATCCCGTATATGAAGAAGTTTTGTTTTTTCTCAGGCAAACATCCGCTCGATCTGGCTCTTGGCCTGAACGCCGACGGAAGAGGCCTTGACCTCGCCGTTGACAAAGACCATGAGGGTGGGGATGCTGGAAATGCCGTAGCGGGCGGCCAGCGTCGGGCACTCGTCCACGTCCAGCTTGCAGACCTTAACCTTGCCCTCCTGCTCCTCCGCGATCTTCGCGATCGTCGGCGCGAGCATGCGGCAGGGGCCGCACCAGGTTGCCCAGAAGTCAACCAGAACCGGCTTGTCCGCCTTGAGAACCTCTTCTTCAAAATTGGTTTCGGTGATGATGATTTCTGCCATGTTTCTATCTCCTTTCTAATGTTAAGCAAGCAGTTGTTCGATATAGCTCAGCAGCGTCTCCTCATCCATCGAGCCGATTTGCTGATGCAGGAGACTGCCGTCTGCCCGAATAAAGAGCGTGACGGGAATAGCATTGATCTGATAGGCCTCGACGCCGCTGTAATCCACGTCAAAAAACAGGGGGAAGGTGTAGCCGTTCTGCTCCCGGATAAAGGCCGTCGCGCTCTCCACCGTATCATTGTAGCCGTCGGTCAGATTGATCATCAGAAACTGAATCTGTCCGGCGTATTGCTCCGCGGCGGAATTGAAATAGGGCAGCTCCGCACGGCAGGGCGGGCACCAGGTTGCCCAGAAGTTGACCACAATCGGCTGACCGAAGTAATCCGAGAGGCGGACTGTCTGTCCGTTTTCATCCTGTACCTGAAAATCCGCCGTGAGAGAGTCGCTCAGGCTCTCCGCGGACGACGTCGGATCCGCGGTCTCAGCTCCCTCGATGACGAGCTCGCTGCCGTCTGAGGTCTCGCTGCGGTGCTGTTCCGGCAGCTGCAGTTCCGTCGTATCGCCGACATCCGAATCAGCGTCCTCCGAAAGAAGCTGCTGGTACAAAACAGAACCGCCGACAATCAGAACGACAAGCAAAACGGAGAGCAGCAGCATGGAAAAAGCTTTTTTCATGTCTTCAAACCTCCTCAGCGCAGCAGCGCCATCCAGCGATCCAGAAGCCCCAGGGCCATCACGATCCCGATCCCAATCAGAAAAAGGCCGCAGATGCGGTTAATCACGCCATAGTGCGCCTTGATCCAGCGAAAGAGGCCGCTGAGCTGTTCCAGCAGCAGCGCCGAGATCAGAAACGGGAGGCCCAGCCCCATCGAATAGCAAACCAGCAGCATCAGTCCGCGCAGCGCCGTGCCGGAGCTGGAGGCCAGCATCAGCGCCGAACCGAGGAAGGCGCCGACACAGGGCGTCAGACTGACGGAATAAACCAGGCCGAACACGAAGGCGGAAAAGACGCCCGTCACCGAGCGGCCGCTGTTCATGCCCTTGAAAAAGTTCAGCGGCAGGATTTCCAAATAACCGAGGCCGAGAACAATCACAACCAGCCCGCAGACAAGCGACACCCAACGCCGATAGCGGATCAGCGCCGCACCGACGGTGCCGGCAAAGAGCCCCATCAGGCAGAAGGTCACGGTAAAGCCAAGCACGAAGGCCAGCGCGCGGGAGAGATTCGCGCGTTTCTGATCGGCCTTGCCCGCGAAATACGACACATACACCGGGAGCATCGGCAGCATACAGGGAGAGACGAAGGAAATCAGCCCCTCCAGGAAAGTAATCAGATACTGCATGGGCGTTCCGACTCATTCCATCCGGATGAAATCGCCGTGCACCCCGCCGCTTTTGCGGAGCAGACGGATATCGGAGATCACGATATCCCGCTGCACGGCCTTGCACATGTCGTATACGGTGAGCGCCGCAACAGAGGCCGCCGTCAGCGCCTCCATTTCCACGCCGGTGCGCCCGTCACAGCTGACGCTTGCCTCGATCTCGACCGAACAGCGCGATTCGTCCAGATGCAGCTTCAGGTCGATTCCGTCAATCAGAATCGGGTGGCACATCGGAATCAAATCAGGCGTTCGCTTGGCGCCGAGGATCCCGGCAATCTGAGCAACGGTCAGCACGTCGCCCTTTTTGACGCCGCCGCTCTGAATCAGGCGAAAGGTATCGGCATTGATCAGAACGCGCGCGGCCGCAACTGCGGTACGGCGGCTTTCCGCCTTTTCTCCGACGTCGACCATTTTCGCGCGGCCCTGCTCGTTAAAATGCGTAAAATCCATGCTGTTTCCTCCGGGAGAATCACTTTGGGTCGCAGAGTTCATTCTGCGATTATATTACGGCGCGCGGTTTTCGTCAAGCAAAGCGCAGAGGCCGCCGCGATCCGGAGTCTCCCTTATTTTCTGCTCATATAATCGCAGGCCGAGAGCGCGGCAATATTGCCTTCCCCCGCCGCCTTGGCCAGCTGATAGGGCTTGCCCGTGCAGTCGCCGGCCGCGAACACACCCGGAACGCTGGTGGACATATCGCGCTGCGTGACTATGCCGCCGTTTTCATAATTCAGCCCGGGCACGAGCCGCGTCACCGAAACGGTATCCTTGATGATAAACACGCCGTCAACCGGGTATTCCTCGCCGCGGAAGCTCACGGCATTTGCTTTCAGCGCGCCCTTGATCTCATAGCGGCCGTTTTCCTGCATTCGAATCACTTTGCATCCGATGCTCTCAAGAAAGTCCGCGTCCTCCAGCGCTTCGTGACCGTTTCCGATCACCGCGACCGTCTTGCCGCGGTAGAGCATGCCGTCGCAGGTCGCGCAGTAGCTGACGCCGCGGCCCAGATACTCGCCCTCGCCGGGATAGAGGTTTTCTCTGGTGATACCGGCGGCAATAATCAGCGTGCGGCACTGATAGAAATCATTGCCGACCGCGACGCCGAAGACATCGTCCATCGGCATCACGTTCAGCGCGCGTCCGCCAATGACGTCCGTCGCGCTCTCCTCGATCTGCCGACGAAAAAGCTCGCTCATCTCTTTGCCGCTCATCGGCGGGAGTCCGGGATAATTCGTAATCCTCTCGGCGCGGTAGAGGCTGCTCGTCTCCTCGCCGTTTGTAATGACCGCAACCGTTTTGCCGCGGTTTTTCGCTGTTAGCACGGCGGATGCCGCCGCCACGCCGCCGCCGATGATGATGATGTCATATAAATCAAGCATGGTTGAATTCCTTTCCAAAACATCCGGTTTTTAACAATCAGCTGATGCTGTCAGAACTTTTTTCGTTTGAAAAATAGTATAGCACATTTTTATTGTAATTGCGAGATGAATCGTTTATAATATCAGCGTATTTTTTCATCCCCATGAGGAGTTTTTGATATGGAAGAGACCAGAAATTTCATTGAAGAATTTGTCAAGGAGGACCTGTCCGAAGGAAATCGCTGCTACGGCATGCAGGTTCACACCCGCTTCCCGCCCGAGCCGAACGGCTATCTGCACATCGGCCACTGCAAGGCACTCACCATTGACTTCAGCACCGCTGAACGCTTCGGCGGCATCTGCAACCTGCGCTTTGACGACACCAACCCCGCTAAGGAGGACACCGAATACGTCAACGCCATTCAGGAGGATATCCACTGGCTCGGCTTTGACTGGGGCGACCGCCTGTTCTACGGCTCGGATTATTTTGAAAAAACCTATGAGCTTGCGCTCGAGCTCATCCGCAAAGGACTGGCCTATGTCTGCGAGCTGACGCCGGAGCAGTTCAGAGAATATCGCGGCGACACCACTCATCCCGCCGTCTCCCCCTGGCGCGACCGGCCCATCGAGGAAAGCCTCGATCTCTTCCAGCGCATGAGAGCCGGCGAGTTCCCGGAGGGGAAATATACGCTGCGTGCCAAAATCGACCTGTCCAGCGGCAACTTCAATATGCGTGACCCGGTGCTCTATCGCATCCGCTATATCGAGCATCACCGCCAGGGCACCAAATGGTGCATCTTCCCGATGTACGACTTTGCCCACCCGATTCAGGACGCGCTGGAAGGCATTACGCACTCCCTCTGCTCGCTGGAGTATGAGGCGCACCGCCCGCTGTACGACTGGGTCGTCAGCAATGTGACGATCCCCGGCATCAAGCCCCGTCAGATTGAGTTTGCCCGTTTGGGCATCAATTACACCGTCATGTCCAAGCGGAAGCTCCGCCAGTTGGTGGAAGAGGGCAAGGTCTCTGGCTGGGACGATCCCCGGATGCCGACGCTCTGCGGCCTGCGCCGCCGCGGCTACACCTCCGCCTCCATCCGCGAGTTCTGCGACCGCATCGGCGTTTCCAAGGTGGACTCCACTGTGGACTGGGCGCTGCTGGAAAGCTGCCTGCGCGACGATCTGAACGCCCACGCCAAGCGCGTGATGGCGGTTCTGCGCCCCGTGAAGCTGACCGTGACCAATTACCCCGAGGGTCAGTCTGAGCTGCTCGACATTGAAAACAATCCGCTCGAGCCCGAGGCCGGCACCCGCTGTGTCAGCTTCTCCCGCCATCTCTGGATCGAGGCCGACGACTTCATGGAGGTTCCGGCGCCGAAATACAAACGCCTGCACCCCGGCTATGAGGTGCGTCTCAAGGGCGCCTATCTTGTCACCTGCACCGGCTGCGTCAAAGACGAAAACGGCCAAGTGATTGAGGTTCTGTGTGAATACGACCCCAACAGCCGCGGCGGCGATCCCGCCGACGGGCGCAAGGTCAAAGGCGCGACGATCCACTGGGTGGATGCCGCCAACTGCGCCGACGCCGAGGTTCGGCTTTACAGCTATCTGTTCAGCGATCCCGAGCCCGACGGCCCGGACAAGAATTTCCTTGACTGCCTCAATCCGAACAGCCTGGAGGTTCTGACCGGCTGCAAGGTGGAAGCCTGCCTTGCCGAAGCGCCGATGCCGGAAAGCGGCAAGAGCGCAGAGGGCTATCAGTTCATGCGCCAGGGCTACTTCTGCCTGGATAACCGCGACGCGAAGCCCGGTCATCTGGTCTTTAACCGATCGGTTGCACTGAAGGACAGCTTCAAAAAATAAACAGCAAGCAAAAAAAGAACCGCCGTCGGGCCGCCCTCCGTAAGGAAGGTGCTTTGAGGCAGGTATTTGCCGGCTAAAAAAGGGTATGAAAGCAGGCGTGACCATTGCGGTCACGCCTGTTTTGCTTCTCTATTTCGGATGGGGCAAAACCCGATGCTCGTTAGAATCGTGGACAGGGGTGAACTCGCCAAAGGCTTCCCCTTGAGGGGAAGCTGTCAGCCGCAAGGCTGACTGATGAGG